>OIFF01000077.1_pt1 | contig 74348 bp, 65 predicted proteins | sample 1581981 | NCBI WGS metagenome assembly OIFF01 (sample SAMN07501067, study PRJEB24779) | human gut metagenome | isolation source: stool | host: human infant | place: USA: Pittsburgh, PA
GAGCTAACTCAAACAGCTTGAAAGATACTCACTTAATCAGAGGAACATCTTTGTTGCACTTGACTTGACAATTAGGGCAAAAAATAGTTTTAATTATTAACCTAGGTTAGCCGTATTCTACTCCTAACCAATGAATGAGTCAATTATTTTGTCTCTGTTTAGTTATAAAAAAAGTGAAAGCCTAGGCCTCCACTTTTTATGATTAGTCTACGTTAACGTATTCTTTTGAAAGTTCAAGAACTTCTTCCATTGTTGAACATTCAGTAAGCGCACGGTTAGCATATTCTTCCATTTTAGCTGTGTCAAGTTTCTTCATCAAGCTACGTGTACGAAGAACAGATGTCGCTGACATTGAGAACTCATCCAAGCCCATTCCGACAAGAAGTGGAACAGCAGTTTGGTCACCGGCCATTTCACCACACATACCAGCCCATTTACCTTCAGCGTGAGCCGCTTTGATAACATTGTTAATCAAACGAAGGATTGATGGGTTATATGGTTGGTAAAGGTATGAAACTTGTTCGTTCATACGGTCAGCAGCCATAGTGTATTGGATAAGGTCGTTTGTACCAATTGAGAAGAAATCAACTTCTTTAGCAAATTGGTCAGCAAGCATAGCTGCAGCAGGGATTTCAATCATGATACCTACTTCGATATCGTCTGCAACGGCAACACCTTCAGCAACCAATTTAGCTTTTTCTTCTTCAAGAATACCTTTAGCAGTACGGAACTCAGTCAACAAAGCAACCATTGGGAACATGATACGCAATTTACCGTGAACAGATGCACGAAGCAAGGCACGCAATTGTGTACGGAACATTTGGTTACCAGTTTCAGAGATAGAAATACGCAAAGCACGGTAACCCAAGAATGGGTTCATTTCTTTAGGAAGATCGAAGTAAGGGAGTTCTTTATCCCCACCGATATCCATTGTACGAACGACAACAGGTTTACCGTTCATACCTTCAAGAACTGCTTTGTATGCTTCATATTGGTCATCTTCAGTTGGGAAGTCTTGAGAATCCATATACAAGAATTCCGTACGATAAAGACCAACTGCTTCTGCACCGTTATCATTTACACCTTCAACGTCTTTAGGTGTACCGATGTTAGCAGCCAATTCGAAATGTTTTCCATCAGCAGTAACTGTTTGAGCATCTTTAAGGAGAGCCCATTCAGCTTTTTGTTTAGCGTAAGCTTCACCAGCTGCTTTAAACTCAGCAATTTGCTCTTCAGTTGGGTTGATAACAACTTCACCAGTAATACCTGAAACCGCCAAAATGTCGCCATCTTTGACAAGTTCTGTGATGTTATTTGTACCAAGAACGGCTGCGATTTCAAGTGTACGAGCCATGATTGCAGAGTGACTTGTACGTCCACCGATATTAGTAACAAAAGCTTTTACGTACTTTTTGTTCAACTGAGCTGTATCAGATGGTGTCAAGTCATGAGCAACAACGATTGATTCTTCGTTGATTGTTGCTGGGTTAGGCAATTTTTTACCAAGCAAGTTAGCAAGCACACGTTTTGTAACGTCACGAATATCCGCTGCACGTTCTTGCATGTATGGGTTGTCTTCCATACCTTCAAAAATAGCGATAAACATGTCTGTTACTTCTGTCAAAGCAGCTTCAGCATTAACTTGTTTAGCACGGATAGTTTCTTTAATTTGACCAGTCATTTCTGGGTCAGCAAGAACCATCAAGTGAGCATCAAAAACGGCTGCCGCTTCTTCACCAAGGCTTTCAACTGCTTTTTCACGGATAACAGAAAGCTCGTCTTGTGACGCCGCTAGAGCAGCATCTAGACGAGCCTCTTCTGCACTTGTATCTTCAACTGTTACAGTTTCAAATGACAAGTCCGGTTGAACAAGCAGATATGCCTTAGCAACTGCAACACCATCAGATGCTGCGATTCCTTTAAGCATTTCTGTCATATTCTTATGCCAATCCTTCTTTTGTCATTGTTTCTGCGATTGCTACGATTGCGTCATCAGCATCAGCACCTTCTGCAGAGATAGTTACGTCAGCACCTTGACCAACACCAAGGCTCATAACACCCATGATAGATTTAAGGTTAACTGCTTTACCTTTGTAGTCAAGAGTGATATCTGAAGCAAATTTGCTAGCTGTTTGAACAAGCAAAGTAGCTGGACGTGCGTGGATACCTGTTTCTGCAACAATGTGGAAATCTTTAGAAGCCATAATGGATTCTCCTTCTTCATTTGGAATATTTGAGTTATCAATGATAACCCTTACAATTTAGAATTATAACATAGCTAATTGAGATTATCAAGGTTAAAACGTACTTTCTACAAGTTTTTCGAAAGCTTGTCTCTCATTTTACTGGTCATTTTCATTTTTCAAAACATAAGCAAATACTAGTCTCTAGTTATTTACAACATTTTCAGAAAATTTCTTTCATGGTGTTTTCAATCGTTAATTTTCATTTTCGAGCAAAAACAATCACATAATTGAAAGAATTTGATTGCTAAAGGCACTCGTTGAATAAGCTTGTTTCCCAAATGCTAAGTCAGCTGTAAAGATATCAGCTTTAAATGTCTTCTCAATAGCACTTGTAATCAGTTGAGCTGCCTCAGTCCAACCAATATAATCTAGAAGCATGCAGCCAGATAATAAAACTGAGCAAGGATTAGCCTTATCTTGATCTGCAATATCCGGAGCTGTTCCATGTGTTGCTTCAAAAATAGCATGGCCTGTTTGATAGTTAATGTTGGCTCCAGGGGAGATGCCGATACCACCAACTTGTGCAGCCAAGGCATCACTGGCATAATCACCATTCAAGTTGGTTAAGGCAACAACATCAAATTTTTCTGGATTTAAAAGAATCTGTTGGAGAAAGTTATCAGCGATTATATCATTAATCTCTAAACGACCAGCCAGCAATTCTTCTTTATAGTCTTCCTGAGCTACTTCATAACCCCATTTACGGAAGCCACCTTCTGTGAATTTTTGAATATTCCCTTTATGAACCAATGTCACTTTCTTTAGATTGTTCTTGAGAGCATAGTCGATAGCAGAGCGAATGAGACGTTTACTTCCTTCTATTGAAATTGGCTTAATTCCGATACTACTTGACTCTGGGAAGCGAATTTTATTAACATTCATTTCTGTCTGGAGAAACTCAATCACGCGCTTGACATCTGCCGTTCCTGCTTCCCATTCAATCCCAGCATAAATATCTTCGGTATTTTCACGGAAGATAGTAATATTTGTTTTTTCTGGTTCCTTAAGTGGACTTGCTACTCCGTCAAAGTAACGAACAGGTCTAACACAAGCGTAGAGATCAAGTTCTTGACGTAATGCTACATTTAATGAACGGATACCACCACCTACTGGCGTCTCAAGCGGTCCCTTAATAGCTACTAAACTTTCTCGAATAGCTTCCAAAGTTTCTTTCGGCAACCATTCACCTGTTTTGTCATAAGCCTTCTTACCGGCTAGAAGCTCTTGCCATTCAATATGACGCTTTCCTTCATAGGCTACTTCTACTGCTTTATCAAAGATTGCTTGGGCATTCTTCCAGATATCATGTCCAACACCATCGCCTTCAATAAAAGGGATAATTGGACGATCAGAAACTTGAAGCTGTCCATTTTTCATTACGATTTTTTCTGCCATATAGCTTTCCTCCCTAGCGTTTTTCTAAAGGAATATACGTCATATTTTCTTGTCCGATGTATTGTGAGCGTGGACGAATCAATTTGTTATTTTTTTGTTGCTCTTGAATATGAGCAATCCAGCCGGCAACACGACTCATAGCAAAGATAAGTGTGAAGATATCGCTGTCAATTCCTAGAGTATGATATACAGTGGCTGAATAGAAGTCCACATTGGGAATCAATCCCTTCTTTTCTTTCATGAATTCTTCAATTTCTTGAGACATGTTAAAGAATTCTTCATTCTCAGTACCCTCTGTCAACTTTTTAGCCATATCTCTTAAGAAAATTTCACGAGGGTCCTGTTTCTTGTATACACGGTGTCCAAATCCCATGATTTTCTCTTTAGAGTCAAGTTTTTCCTGCAAGTAAGCATTAACATCACCAGATTCACGGATTTCTTTAAGCATATCAAAGACGCGTTCATTAGCTCCACCATGCAAGGGACCTTTTAGAGCACCAATAGCTGTTGTGACACAAGAATAGATATCTGTCAGAGTCGAGGCACAAACACGCGCTGCAAAAGTTGAGGCATTCAACTCATGATCAGCATGAAGAATTAAAGCCTTATTCATAGCTTCAATTTCAATTTCAGAAGGTTCAACACCATTCAGCATGTAGAGAAAATTAGCCGCAAAACCTAAATCTTCTCTTGGTTTGAGGGGCATTTTACCAGTACGTAAGCGTGCAAAAGTCGTAATAATTGTAGGCAATTTAGCCATCAATTCAATACTTTGCTGATAAATTGCCTCCATGGATCTTTCCTCGGCGTCCACATTGTAAACCCCAAGAAGGGAGACTGTTGAACGTAAAACACTCATTGGGTGCAAATGGGGACGAGATTGGATAAGAATGCATTGCTCAACAGCATCAGAAATATCATAGTTCTTACGCAACTCAGCTTCAAAATACTTGAGTTCCATTTGCGTAGGAAGATGACCATTCCACAAGAGATAAATCACTTCCTCAAAAGACGCTTTATTATCCATAAACTCGGAAATATCATATCCCGAATACGATAAATGATCATCAATAATAGATGAAATCCTAGTATTACAGGCAATCATGTCCTTAAGTCCATTAATTTCAACTGTTGTCATATTAGGCTCCCTTCAATTTTTTTCTTACAACCATTGGCAAGATACCACCATTTTTATAGTAGCGAATATCAGCATCTGCATCAAAGCGTACCAAAGCTTTAAAAGTTTTGGTTTGTTCAGGTGTTGAAGCTGTAACGGTGATAACATCATGGACACCTGGATTTTCTGAAAGGTCAAAGCTAAAGGTCTCATGTCCTGTCAATCCAAGACTTTCAGCATTTTCTCCTTCCATAAATTGGACTGGTAAAATCCCCATCATAACGAGATTTGAACGGTGAATACGCTCAAAACTCTCAGCAAGCACTACTTTTACACCAAGAAGATTAGCACCTTTAGCCGCCCAGTCACGACTTGAGCCCATACCATAATCCTTACCGGCAATTACAAGCGTATCTTGATTAGCTTCTTTATATTTCATAGCAGCATCGTATATAGGTAGAATGTCACCATCATATTTAGTATATCCACCAATTTTTCCATCTGCTAACTCATTCTTGATACGAATATTAGCAAAGGTTCCTCGCATCATGACTTCGTGATTTCCACGACGGCTACCATAAGAATTGAATTCTTGATAATCAACACCATTCTCAGTCAAATAACGAGCTGCTGGACTATTTCTGGCAATATTGCCTGCTGGAGAAATATGGTCTGTTGTTACCGTATCTCCGAATTTAGCCAAAACCTTCAAATCTTTCAATGGTTCAATGCTCAAATCATCTCCTAAAGCATCAAAATAAGGTGGGTTTTGAATATAGGTAGAGTTTTGATTCCATTTATAATTTTGACTTTGTTCAGTAGGAATGGCATTCCACTTCTCGCTATCAGAAAAGACATTAGCATATTCATCTTGGAAAAGTTGACGAGTGACGTATTTATCAACATAAGTCTCAATTTCTTCACGAGATGGCATAACATCCTCTAAATAAACAGCTTGACCATTGTCGTCAAAACCTAAAGGTTCAGTTGTCAAATCAATATTCGTGTTACCAGCTAAGGCATAAGCAACAACCAATGGTGGGCTAGCCAAGAAATTCGCTTTAACAAGTGGATTAATACGCCCTTCAAAATTACGATTTCCTGACAAAACAGCACTCGCTAATAAATCAGTGTCTACAATAGCCTTAGCCACCTCAGGACGTAAGTCTCCTGAGTTCCCAATACAGGTTGTGCAACCGTAACCTACCAAGTTAAAGCCAAGCTTATCTAGATAGGTTTGCAAGCCTGAAGCTTTGAGATAACCAGTAACAACCTTAGAACCTGGTGCCAAAGATGTCTTCACTGTTGGAGATACTTTTAATCCTTTCTCAACCGCTTTTTTAGCTAAAAGACCGGCTGCCATAAGAACGTAAGGATTTGAAGTATTGGTACATGATGTGATAGCTGCAATGGCCACATGACCTGTTTGAATTGTTTCTGAATGATCCTCAAAGTCAACGTTTGCAGTTTTTGCTAGCTCTTCCTTATCCAAACCAAAACCACGGACACCAGCTTCTCGTACCACTGCATCTTGAAATTCTTGCTTAGCATCTGATAAGAGAATCAAATCCTGTGGACGTTTAGGACCTGAGATAGAAGGTTTAATGGATGACAAATCAATTTCAACAATCTTAGTATACTTGGCTTCTTTACTTGGATCATAGAAAAGATGATTGGCTTTTGTATAGGCTTCAGTGACTTGGATGTGTTCCTCATCACGGTTAGTTAAACGCATGTAGTTAAGAGTCTCGTCATCAATAGGAAAATAACCACAGGTCGCTCCATATTCTGGTGCCATATTAGCGACTGTAGCACGGTCAGCTAGAGACAAACTCTTCAAGCCAGGTCCAAAGTACTCAACAAATTTACCAACCACATTTTCAGAACGAAGTACCTGAGTAATCTTGAGAGCCAAATCTGTTGCTGTAGCAATTTTAGGCAACTCTCCCGTCAGATGTACACCAATGACCTCTGGAATTGGGAAATAAGATGCTTCACCGAGCATAGCTGCTTCAGCTTCAATACCGCCAACACCCCAACCAAGAACGCCAATACCATTAATCATAGTTGTATGACTATCAGTACCAAACATAGAGTCAGGATATAGGAGCCCATCATTTTCAATAATAACATCACTCAAAAATTCAATATTAACCTGATGAATAATCCCTGTAGCTGGTGGAACAGCACGGTAATTTTCAAAAGACTGTTCGGCCCACTTTAGAAATTCATAGCGCTCGTTATTACGTTTAAACTCTAGATTAATGTTATCTTCAAGAGCAGTATCACATCCGTATGAATCCACTTGGACAGAGTGGTCAATAACCAAATCCACTGGAATCTCAGGGTTAATAAATTCGGCTTTACCACCATTAGCCACTATAGCATCACGCATTGAAGCTAAATCAACAACAACAGGAACTCCTGTAAAATCTTGTAAGATAACACGACTTGGTTTAAAAGGCACTTCGGAAACTGTCGGAAAATTCGGAAATTTCATCAGGTCAGAAATGTGAGATTCCTTAACATCGACGCCATCTTTTTTTCGGAGGAGACTTTCAAGTAGTATTCGAATGGTATAAGGTAGTTCTCCGACCTTAACATCATGAGATTTTGCTGCTTTTTCGAGATCATAGAAAGAGAATGTCTTACCATTTACAGTTAGATTTGAACAGTATTCTTGCATACTTGAACCTCCATTAGTTAAAAATTTTCTTTATTCTACACTGTTTTTTTTGAAAAAACAAATAGAATTGGCATTTTGATGTTATATTATATAACATGCATAGTTAGATATTTCTTTTTTCGTCATTTCCATATACAAATCCTATTTAATTTAGGAAACTTAAAAAAGCCTTTAAAACACAAGATATAGGGTTGTGTTTCAATACTAAACACAAAATATTGTATTTCCTTGAGATATTTAGCTTGATTTTTCCCAATATTTTGGGTATTCTATTAGAGTCGAAAAAGTGGCTCTTGGCCACTTAAAATCTTTTTATAAAGGAGTATTTGCAATGGCAAAGATTACATTGTTTTCTAAAAACAACTGCATGCAGTGCAAAATGACTAAAAAATTCTTGGAAAAGGAAGGTGCTGATTTCGAAGAAATCAACATTGATGAACAGCCAGAAAAAATCGATTACGTTAAAAGCCTCGGTTTCACTGCTGCTCCAGTTATTGAAGCCGGCGATATCATCTTTTCAGGTTTTCAACCGGCTAAACTTAAAGAAATCCTTTAATTATCAAGTTTTTATATAGAAAGGAACTTGTTTGCTTAGTTTAATGTTTCAACCTTAATATACTATTAAACTGAGCCTGGTATCTGTATTATGTCTTTAAAAAATCTTGGCGATGTCTCATACTTCCGCCTCAATAACGAAATTAACCGTCCTGTTAACGGTCAAATTCCTTTGCATAAGGACAAAGAAGCGCTTCGTGCCTTCTTCCTTGAAAACGTTAAGCCAAATTCAATGGCATTCAACAGCATCACAGATAAAATTAATTATTTGATTGAGAACGATTATATTGAGTCTGAATTCATCGGTAAATACGAACCTGCTTTCATCGAAAAATTGTCTGCAGAAATTCATTCTCAAAAATTCCGCTTCCAATCTTTCATGGCAGCCTACAAGTTCTACCAACAATATGCCCTCAAAACAAACGATGGCGAGTCTTACCTCGAAAGTATTGAAGATCGTGTTCTATTCAACGCCCTTTACTTTGCTGATGGTGATGAAAACCTAGCTAGTGACCTTGCCAACGAAATGATTCACCAACGTTACCAACCTGCTACTCCTTCATTTTTAAATGCTGGACGTAGTCGTCGTGGTGAACTCGTGTCATGTTTCCTTATTCAAGTAACAGATGACATGAATTCTATCGGACGTTCTATCAACTCTGCCCTCCAGTTATCACGTATTGGTGGTGGGGTAGGTATTAGCCTGTCTAACCTTCGTGAAGCTGGTGCTCCTATCAAAGGATATGCTGGGGCAGCCTCTGGTGTCGTGCCTGTTATGAAGCTTTTTGAAGATAGCTTCTCTTACTCAAATCAACTTGGTCAACGTCAAGGTGCTGGTGTTGTTTATTTGGATGTTTTCCACCCAGACATCCTTGCCTTCCTTTCTACTAAGAAAGAGAATGCTGATGAGAAGGTGCGTGTTAAGACACTGTCACTTGGTGTTACAGTTCCAGATAAATTCTACGAGTTGGCACGTAATAATGAAGATATGTACCTCTTCAGCCCTTACTCAGTCGAAAAAGAGTACGGTAAACCATATAACTACATTGATATTACAGCTATGTACGATGAGTTGGTTGCCAATCCAAATATCACAAAAACCAAGATTAATGCCCGTGAGCTAGAAACTGAAATTTCTAAACTCCAACAAGAATCAGGTTATCCATATATCGTCAATGTTGATACAGCCAATCGACACAATCCAATCGATGGTAAGATTATCATGTCCAACCTCTGTTCTGAAATTCTTCAAGTTCAAACACCAAGTGAACTTAACGATGCACAAGAGTTTGTTAAACTCGGTACAGACATTTCATGTAACCTTGGATCAACTAATATCCTTAACATGATGACTTCACCTGACTTTGGTCGTTCGATTAGAGCAATGACACGTGCGCTTACCTTTGTTACAGATAGCTCAAGTATTGATGCTGTACCATCTATCAAAAATGGTAACCAACAAGCTCATACCTTTGGTTTGGGAGCTATGGGGCTTCACTCTTACCTCGCTAAACACCATATCGAGTATGGTAGCCCTGAATCTGTTGAATTCACTAATATCTACTTCATGCTTATGAACTACTGGACTTTAGTTGAATCTAACAACATTGCCCGTGAACGTCAAGAAACCTTTGTCGGTTTTGAAAAATCAAAATATGCTGATGGTTCTTACTTTGACAAATACGTTACAGGTCAATACGTTCCTAAATCTGATCGTATCAAAGAACTTTTCGATGGCCACTTCATCCCACAAGCTAAAGATTGGGAAGAACTCCGTGAACTCGTTAAGAAAGATGGACTCTACCATCAAAACCGTTTGGCTGTTGCGCCAAATGGCTCAATCTCTTACATTAACGACTGTTCGGCTTCTATCCATCCAATCACACAACGTATTGAAGAACGTCAAGAAAAGAAAATCGGAAAAATCTACTATCCAGCCAACGGTCTTTCAACAGACACAATTCCTTTCTACACTTCTGCCTACGACATGGACATGCGTAAAGTTATCGACGTTTATGCCGCTGCAACTGAACACGTTGATCAAGGTTTGTCATTAACCCTATTCTTGCGTAGTGAGTTACCAAAAGAAATTTACGAATGGAAAACAGAAAATAAACAAACGACTCGTGACCTTTCTATCCTTCGTAACTACGCCTTTAACAAGGGAATTAAATCAATCTACTACATCCGTACTTATACAGATGACGGTGAAGAGGTTGGTTCTAACCAATGTGAAAGCTGTGTCATCTAAGATAGTGATTTAACGATAACAACTTCACTAGTCCTATTTACAAAATGCATTAAAAGGTCGGTTCGCCGACTTTTTTAATAGATCAACTCAAAAAACTATATCATGATTTTGAATTATGATAAAATAGTAACGATATCAATAAAGAAAGAGGTTTCTAATGGAAACTTACTACAAAGCCATTAACTGGAATGAAATCGAAGATGCGATTGATAAATCTACCTGGGAAAAATTGACCGAACAATTTTGGCTAGATACACGTATCCCACTTTCAAATGACCTTGATGACTGGCGTAAACTTTCAGCTGAAGAAAAGGATTTGGTTGGAAAAGTTTTCGGTGGTTTAACCTTGCTAGATACCATGCAATCTCAAACGGGTGTTGAAGCCATTCGTGCAGACGTCCGTACACCTCATGAAGAAGCTGTATTGAACAACATTCAGTTCATGGAATCTGTTCACGCCAAATCTTACTCTTCAATCTTCTCAACTTTGAATACTAAATCTGAAATTGAAGAAATTTTCGAGTGGACTAACAGTAACGAATACCTCCAAACCAAGGCGAAAATCATTAACGATATCTATGAAAATGGAACGCCTCTTCAGAAAAAAGTTGCTTCAACATATCTTGAAACATTCCTTTTCTATTCAGGGTTCTTCACTCCACTCTATTATCTTGGTAATAACAAGCTGGCTAATGTCGCTGAAATCATTAAGCTCATTATCCGTGACGAATCTGTTCACGGAACTTATATTGGCTATAAATTCCAACTAGGGTTCAACGAATTACCTGAAGAAGAGCAAGAAAGTTTCCGTGAATGGATGTATGATCTCCTCTACCAATTGTATGAAAATGAAGAGCTCTACACTAAATCTCTTTATGATGGTGTTGGATGGACTGAGGAAGTCATGACTTTCCTACGTTATAACGCCAACAAGGCTCTCATGAACCTGGGACAAGATCCACTCTTCCCAGATAGTGCGAACGATGTTAACCCAATCGTTATGAATGGTATTTCTACAGGAACATCTAACCACGACTTCTTCTCTCAAGTTGGTAATGGTTACCTTCTAGGTACTGTTGAAGCCATGCAAGATGATGATTATAACTACGGACTATAAGAAAAAACTAGCTGAGCTAGTTTTTTTATTGTGTTCAATACTATATTCGAAAAACAAATAGAAAAAGAGTTCAAATTGAACTCTTTTTATTTTATTTTGCTTTTACTTCAAAACCTTCTGCTACACCTTCAGCAAAGTTTTCTTCAACAATGCTAGCACAGTGATCACAGATAGTCGCATTGTAGCTACGTTCTTTGGTAGTTGGATCGATACGACGGCAACGATCACAGACATCACCTTCAGCACGTTCTACTGTGAATGCTACACCTTCAAAGCTTACAGCAGATTCAGGAGCATCTCCTTCAGCAATAGTCAATGCTGAAACAATCAAAAGTTGAGCAAGGTTAGTGTTCAAACCTTCAAGAAGTTCTTTGACTTCAGCATTAGGATAGATTGTCAAATGAGCTTCAAGTGATTTACCGATAACTTTTTCGTTACGCGCTTCTTCCAAAGCTTTTTGAGCTTGGCCACGGAAATCCATGAAGGCATTCCATTTTTCAAGAAGTGCTTCTTGACCAGCGAAATCTTCTGCTTCTGGCAACTCAGACAATTGAACATAGTCTTCTGTTTCAAATTCAAGATATGACCAAATTTCTTCTGCAGTGTGAGGAAGGATTGGTGTCAATAGTTTTGTAATCTTGACAAGAATATCGTAGAAGACTGTTTGCATTTGACGACGTTCAAGTGATTCTGCACTCTCAATATAAACCACATCTTTGGCAAAATCAAGATAGAAAGCAGACAACTCAACGTTAATAAAGTTAACCAAGGCTTTGTAGATAGTTAAGAATTCAAAGTTTGCATAGGCATCACGAATAGTCTTAACCAATTGGTTAAATCGAATAGTCATGTACTGATCTACCGAACGTAAGTCTTCAAAAGCTACTGCATCAGTTGTTGGATTGAAGTCAGAGGTATTGGCAATCAAGAAACGAAGTGTGTTACGAATCTTACGATAAGATTCTGATACTTGGCTAAGGATATCCATTGAGATACGAACGTCATTAGTTGTATCAACACTTGTTACCCAAAGACGAAGAATTTCAGCACCAAATTGTTTCTCAACATCACTAGGAGCAATAGTATTACCAAGGGATTTAGACATCTTTTCACCCTTACCATCAAGCGCAAAACCTTGAGACAAGAGTTGTTTATATGGTGCAACACCATTATTAGCAACAGATGTGATAAGTGATGAGTTAAACCATCCACGATATTGGTCTGAACCTTCAAGATAGAGGTCAGCTGGATAAGTTAACTCAGGACGGTTAACTACAACACCATTCCATGATGAACCTGAGTCAAACCATACGTCCATAATGTCAGTTTCTTTAGTAAACTCTCCGTTTGGTGAACCTGGATGTGTAAAGCCTTCTGGAAGAAGATCTTTGGCATCACGTTCCCACCAGATAACTGAACCGTGCTCTTCGAAAAGTTTAGCCACATGTTCGATTGTTTCTTCAGTCATGATTGGTGTTTTATCTTCAGCATAGAAGATTGGGAGTGGCACACCCCAAGCACGTTGGCGAGAGATTACCCAGTCACCACGGTCACGAATCATGTTGTAAAGACGAACTTTACCCCACTCAGAATGGAATTTAACTTTTTCAATCTCATCCAAAATCTCTTGACGGAATTTAGAAACAGAGGCAAACCATTGTGGTACGGCACGCCAGATGATTGGTTTCTTCGTACGCCAGTCAAATGGGTATGAGTGTGAGATTTCTTCTTTAGCAAGGAGCAAATCACCGAGTTTTTCCATAACAATTGGAGCCACTTTATCGTAGAACTGACCTTCAAAATCAGGACCAGCATTTTCCATCATGATACCACGCTCATTAACAGTTACGGCAACTTCAAGGCCATTAGCAATACCTACGTTATAGTCATCCTCACCAAAACCAGGAGCCGTATGGACGATACCTGTACCTGAATCTGTAGTAACGTGGTCACCAAGGATAACAAGCTCATCAACTTCTGTATCCCATGGGTGTTCAGTGACGATTTGATTCAATTCTTCACCACGGTATGACTGAAGTACTTCCACATCAGTCCAACCAAATTTCTCAGAAAGACTATTAAGTAATTCAGAAGCAACGACAAATTTGCGGTTTTCTCCGGCAGGTTTTACGAGAACGTATTCAATATCAGCACCAACAGTCAAACCACGTGAAGCTGTTACTGTAAATGGTGTTGTTGTCCAAACTACGATATATGTATCTGTGTCTAGTACTCCTTTACCATCCTTTACCTTATTGGCATAGTAAAGTGAGGTTGAAACTAAATCATGGTACTCGATTTCTGCTTCAGCAAGTGCTGACTCTGATGACCATGACCAATAAACTGGTTTTGCACCTTGATAGATGTAACCTTTTTTAGCCATCTCACCAAAGACACGGATTTGTGCAGCCTCATAGTCTGGTGTCAAAGTAACATATGGGTTATCCCAATCAGCCGAAACACCAAGACGTTTGAAATCTTCACGTTGTTTGTCAACTTGTGAAAGTGCATAATCACGACACATCTTAAGGTATTCAGCACGATCAAGTTCTTTACGTTTCACACCTTGTTTTGCCAACACTTGCTCAATTGGAAGACCATGCGTATCCCAACCAGGAACGTAAGGAGCATAGAAACCAGACATTGATTTTGAACGAACAATGATATCCTTAGAAATTTTATTCATCGCATGTCCAACGTGAATATTACCATTGGCATACGGAGGACCATCATGAAGAGTGAAGTGAGGTTTACCTTGGTTCAACTCTTGACGACGTTGATACATCTTAGCATCTTCCCACTCTTTTTGCCAGATTGGTTCTTTGTTAGGAAGTCCAGCTCGCATTGGAAAAGCTGTCTTACCTAGATTTAAGGTTTCTTTGAGTTTCATTATATCTCCTCTTTAATTTAATTTACTAAATAAAAAGAGCCTTCATCAAAAAGGACGAAAGCTCGTGGTACCACCTTAATTCAGAGCAAAAAACTTTTGCTCCCTCATATGTCCGTAAGGAGGACCATCCTTCTAACTTACTTAATTCAGTTAGAATGCTTGAAAATGATAACTATCCAAATAGGGAATGTGGGACTCACACCATCTCCCACTCGCTGTTAATATACTTGGTAAGTTGTATTTTTCTTATTCGCTAATATTCAATTTAAACGTTTGTGTTTCGTTAAGATTAATTTCACCTGTTGACTCAGGTTGTAAATCAAAATCTTCATCTACTGGTGCTGAAGTTGGGAAATCTGCTACTTCACTCTCGAAAGTATCTGGAATACCAAAATCAACTGGAGTTGAAACAACTTCGTTTGTTTCATCAACTTCTGGACTAGAGAAATCTTCAACTTGCTTATTACTTTCAGCAACGCGACGTTGAAGTTCAGCCATTTCATCAGGAGTGAATTGACGAGTTGCATCAAATGAAGCTGCGTCATTTGAATCTGGTACATGTTCATCCAAAACTTTTTCAACAACTTCTTTAAAGGCAGCATCTGAATTTTGAAGATAAATAGCTGTTGGTTGCAACAATTCACCCCATTCTGGAGCACTTGCCAAGCTAAGCTGACCTTCAACTGCAGCCAATAGGCGTTGGTGGAAGACACGACTTTGACGTTTAAGTTCTTCCGTTTCGATGGCAACACGTTTGGCTTCATCTGTTGCATCACGAAGAATTTCAGATGCTTTAGATTTAGCTTCTTCAACCAAATGAGTAGCATTGAAGTTAGCCTTATTAATCAAGTTAGCTGATTCATCAGCCGCTGAAGCTTTAACTTTTTCAGCTGTTTCTTGAGCCAAAATAACTGATTGACTCAATGATTCTTTCATTTCATCAAAATAAGCCAATTTTTCTTCAAGCTCTTTTACACGAGCAGCAAGTTCACGATTGTCACGAACCAAATCTTCATAATCATCTACAATAATATCAAGAAATTCATCAACTTCTTGCTCATTATATCCACGAAATTTAGTTGTAAACTGTTTATCTTTAATATCAAGTGCTGTAATAGCCATTACAAGCCTCCTTTATTTTTCATTACCATATCTGATGGTTTAAATTAAATAACTACTTTTTTCTCCGTCTTAACAGACTTTCAATAACGATTTTAGCTTTCCCGGACTTTGAAAATCCGTCTTGTTGAGCTAGTCGAAATCGACCATAACCTCTAACCGAAATCATATCACCAATCATAACCGTCTGATTAGCCTTCTCAATTTGTCTATAATTTAATTTAACTTTTCCAGAAGCAATAAGTTTTAAGGCGTTAGAACGGGATAGGTTTAATACCGTCGCCAACACATTATCAAGACGCATACTGGAAAGTAAAACAAAAGATTGTGAATAGTTTTCTTGATTTGAAATCCAATCGTCTTTGCTTACTTCTTTTAGAGTAACCGAAACATTACCAATCTTAGTAATAGTCATTATCGCATAACTTGCTAAATGAGAAGCAATGGAAAATTGAACACGTCCTTCTTCATCAAGAATAATATCTCCAAATACTTGACGGTCAAGACCAAGTTGATTAATCAGTGCTCCCAAAACTTTTGGGTGTGTCAATTTATTGAACTGTCTCGCATAAGAGATTTCTAGTCGTTTAATTTCAAAGTCATCGTCATCAAGCTCGTAATATTCGGGAGCAAGAATGACTCTTCCATACTCTTCAGATTCAAGAGTAGAACTCACAAAAAATTTTAAATTGTAGTAATGAGCTAACTCTTCAACAATCTGAATTTCACGAGGATTCAAGAAATCAGTTAAGTAAGGACTGTACCTATCATCAACTAATTGACAAAATCCCCTAACCTTCTCTAGAAAAGGACGTTCATCTAACGAGTAATGCTGTTCAATATTTTTAATATCTGACATCAGAGTAGAATAAATCTAAGAATTCTAAGTGAAAAGTTTAGTAGAAGTACAATTACCAATATTGAAAAATCAATACCAGCAAAAGCTAAATTCAGGCGACGAAATGGTGCGAGAATCGGTTGAACAATTTGTCTAATGATTCTTCCAAGGCTAGTATCATAGGCCCCTGGGAACCATGATAAGAACGCATAGACTACAAGAAGAATCTCTATCACGTTAACAACACGTGCCCAAATAACATAAAGTAATACAGACATTGCTTAACGTCTCTTCATGTCGAAGTCAAAATTAGCTTCTTGGTTGCCATGCGCCAACCCAATCTCTTCGATGTCAACAACGACATTAATTGGCGTAAGCAAATACATTGAAGAACCAACTTTTTGCAAGTTGCCTGTAAGCACCTTGCTAGCACCATCAATAAAATCAAGACAACGACGAGCTTGCGCTTCCAACATATATTGAAAATCGATTAAAACACATTCGTTTTCAATCAATAGTTCTACAATTTCCTGAGCATCTTCATACTTTTTAGGATATTTAATTGCAATTGTTGCTTTAGTTGTATTCATTTGTTGTGGTCCCTGATTTGCTTGTGAACGACTCAGAGGTAAACTACGAAGGACTTGAGTTTCCTGTAAGTCTGAATGAACATGTTGGCGACGAGGAGGGACTGTAGCCTGATAACGCTCAGGTTGACGTTGCTGACGAGGAGGTGGTGTCTGCACAGGTTTCTGTGCTTTTACTGGACGTTCTTTAGCCTCTTCTTTAGCAGCATCTTCATAATCTGTTACTTCGTCGGTATCAAAATATGAAACAATTTTATCAATTGCGTCTTTTAATGCCATAAGGTTATTCTCCGTTCTCTTTAAAGAATGCACTGCCTATTCTGACAAAGGTTGATCCATTTTGAATAGCCATGTCATAGTCTCGACTCATCCCCATGCTTAACTGATCACAAGGAACATTCTTTAGTTTTTTCTCTTGAATTGATTTTCTAAGTTCATTTGTCTCAGCAAAAATCTTATCAAGTTCTTGAGCATCTGCATCAATTGGAGCCATAGTCATGAGTCCAACTATACAAATCTTATCAAGATTTTCAATTTGTTTTAGAACAGTATCAAGTTCTTCTGGAGAAAAACCATGTTTTGACTCTTCACCTGAAACGTTTACTTGTAGGAAGCAATTAATGGTGTGGTCGGCACGCTTTTGAATTTCCTCTGCCAATTTAACAGAATCCAAAGCATGAAAATAATCAACTAAATTAATAACATCCTTTACTTTACGACGTTGCAGGGTACCAATGAGGTGCCAAGTCAAATCATAATTTTTTAAAGCTTGATACTTATCTAAGAATTTATCAACGCGATTTTCAGCAATGTGCTTGATTCCCGTTTTAACCAATTCTTCAGCGACATCACTTGAAACATATTTGGTTACGGCAATAATATTGACTTCATCGCTAGAGCGATTAGCCTTTTCACAAGCTTTTTTTACCGCCTGATAAACATTATTTTTATTCTCTTCTATAGTCATTATTAACGATTTTTAAAGAATGGTGGTGTCTCCAATTCATCATCATCTTCAACATCACTTGAGAATGTAGACATAGTCAATTGACTATCTAGTTGACCAGTTTCAGGACGAGAAATATTATCACGTCTCAAATCCCAATTACCAAAAGCTGACTGCTCTTGTTGAGGAGTTGCTGCTGCAGGACGAACTCCTGGTTGTGGCATTGAAGGTGTTTCATTATAGTCAAAATTTGGTTGACGTTCAAATGAAGGTTGAGAAACTGGACGTTGCTCTCCTTGAGCAACTTGCTGAGTAGGAGCTGAGGGGTGTGAAGGAGCTGTAGTCACTTTACGTGGCTGAGCTTTCATACCAGATACTTTTTCAGCACGATCTTGGCGAACTCCAGTTGCAACAACAGTTACACGGATTTCATCTTTCAATGTATCATCGATAGATGTACCAAGCCAAATGTTAACACCGTTACCAGCTGCTTGACCAACAATTTCAGATGCTTCTTCTGCTTCTGTAAGGGTCATATCAAGACCACCAGTTACGTTAACGATGACATCTTCTGCACCATCAATAGTAGTTTCAAGAAGTGGTGAATAGATTGCTTTGCGTGCAGCTTCAACAATACGTTCTTCACCTGAACCAATACCAATACCCATAAGTGCATTACCTTTATTTGCCATAACAGTTTTCACATCGGCAAAGTCAAGGTTGATCAAACCTGGGTTAGTGATAAGGTCTGTAATACCTTGGACCCCTTGACGAAGAACATTATCTGCTTCACTAAGAGCTTCAAGAAGTGGTGTTTTCTTATCAACAATTTCAAGAAGGTTATTGTTTGAGATAATAAGTAGGGTATCAACTTGCTCACGCAGCTCTTGAATACCTTCAACAGCGAAGGCACCACGTTTGTTACCTTCGAAGCCAAATGGACGTGTCACAACTGCAACTGTCAATGCACCCAAGCTTTTCGCAATACGTGCAATAACTGGTGCTGCCCCTGTACCAGAGCCACCACCCATACCAGCAGTGATAAAGACCATATCAGCTCCTGTAAGTGCTTCTGTAAGTGTTTCTTCACTTTCTTCAGCTGCCTTACGACCAACTTCAGGCTGACCTCCGGCACCAAGGCCACGAGTCAATTTAGGACCCAATTGGATTACTGTTTCTGCTTTAGAAGAGCTGAGTGCTTGAATATCAGTATTAGCTGCAATAAATTCAACACCAGCAAGACCTTCTTCAATCATTCGGTTGATGGCGTTTCCGCCACCTCCACCGACACCGATAACTTTAATTACCGCACCTTGAACTGATGCGCTATCAAATGAAAAACTCATTTTATTTCCTCGCTTTTACTAGATTCAATTAATCAAACATACTGCCGAAAATACCACGAACACGATCACCAAGTTTTTGTTTTTGTTCATGATTTTCTTCTTCAACTGGCAGAGGTACCTCAATGGTGTTCTCAACTGGAACAGAACTTGGCTGAGGAGCCACTCGAGGTGCTGGAGCAGGAGTTCTATCAAAACTCAAGGCAGGGGCTTCATTGTCGATTGGTTTACGACGAAGATACTCTTCACCAGACACAGCCTGTTGTGCGATGATATCAACTTCTGTAAGAAGACCAACATACTCAACAAGACTAATCACATTTGCAAACATTGGATTACGGATACCAACTTGATTTGGCACGTAAAGTTTAACATTTGTCTCAAAAATTTCTTGAGCAACTTCAACCACACCTGGCATGATAGCTGTTCCACCTACAAGGACAATGCCACCAGGCAAATCAAGTAGACGTCCTCGAGTCAAGTCTTGTTTAACTCTATCAAGGATATGCTTCACACGAGCTGAGATAATCTCAGCAAGGTATTTTTCTGTAATCTCAACTGGTGAATTCTCACCTACAACTTCTACTTGGACAGTTTCTGTTTCGCTTGCTTCTTCAATATCTGCATTACCAAAATTGAACTTAAGTGCTTCAGCAATCTGCATTGAAGTCTTCAAAACTTTTGAAATATCCTTAGTGATGTACTCGCCACCTTCAGAATAAATATTGGTAAATTGAAGTTCTTGAGCACGCATGCTTGCAACAGTTGTTTGACCGCCACCCATATCAATAACAGTAGCACCAAACTCACGTTCACCTTCATTTAGAACAGCACGTGTCATTGCAAGAGGAGAGATGATAATATTCTCTACTTGAATACCCGCACGTTCAACTGTCTTACGAAGGTTGTGAAGAATCGTTGTTGGACCTGTGTAAATGAGACCTCTCATTTCAAGACGAATCCCCATCATTCCACGAGGATCACGAATTCCTTGGAAGCCATCAACAATAAACTCTTCAGGAACTAGTGAGATAACCTCACGCTCAGGTGTAATGCTCTTTGTCAAGGCTGAGCGAACAACACTTTCAACATCTTCATCTTTGATTTCTTTTGATTCACTTGTTACAGGAATCATACCTTGTGTAGGCTCAATTTGAAGAAGATTAGCTGGAAGCCCAACGTTCACTTGCTCAATAACAATCCCAGCTTTTTCTTCTGCTTGTTCAATAGCTGTTTTGATTGATTTCGCTGCAGCGTCAATGTCAACAATGATGCCATCTTTCACACCAGAACTCTTAACATTACTTACTCCGATGACATTCATTGATCCATCAATAAACTCAGCAACAAGAACCTTAATCGAGCTAGTTCCTATATCTAATCCTGTAAAAAAGCCATCTCTAGCCATTCACTCGACCTCTCAATCTTTCCATTCAATATCTTTGTAAACTGTATAAAAACAGAATTATTCGGATACTATTGTACCATAAAAAAACGTAAAATGTCAGCATTTTACGTTTTTTATTATTCAATATTAGCCTTGAGCAGGGGAAGTCCGATGAGTTGTTTCTTGACCAACAGTTGGATTTTCTTGTCCTTGAATACCCGGATTTTCAGAATTAGACTCTTCCTCAGAATGCTGTTCCATTGATGTTGTAGTATCTTGACCTTCTTCAGAAGTTGCATTTTCTTCTTTTTTATCAGTCTTATCTTTATCTTTCTTTTTATCCCCATCAGTTTTTGATGATTCAACTTCAGGAGTCGTTGTATAAAGTCCAACTTCCATATCTACAATACTTCCATCTGAAAGTTGACTCTTAATTTTCTCGTAGTAAGGAAGCTTAACTGTTAATTGAGAAAGTGGAACACGAATGGAATTGCCATCATACAGCTCAATCGTTAGTAAATCTGAAGTTGCTTTAGTAGGCGTAAGATTAATAATTTGAATATTATTCTTGATTTTTGTATCAAGTTTATTTAATTCTTTTACTAACTCTTCAATTTTCTTCTCGTCATCCATCTTTAAGGTGATGAATTTATCAGGTAGATTACTAGTTGAAACTGTTCCTCCTGTCTTACCACTTTGAAGAATAGAAACATAACCATTTGTAGTTTGACGATAAGCCACGATTGGGTATTCTTTTACTGCAATATTAAATTGATTTGGAAAACTATATGTTACTGTAGCCTTTTTAACCCAAACATTGGTTTTTTCAACAGTTGATGCAATCTTTCCTTGGTTGAAAAAGACATGAGTGATATAGTCTGTATCAAGAATACCACTTGCAACTTTCACATCTTCTGGTAAAGCATTTTTTGTTCCTGATACAGTGAGAACCTTTTGTTTTGACCAAGGTGAAATAAAGAAAAGTGAAAATACAATTAGGAGTGCAGCGATAAAAATAACTAGTCCTGCAAGATTTTGTTGTGCAATTGGAATATTACTAGCCGTGTTCCCTTTTTTTCGTTTCTTCCTTTTGGTCTTTTTTTTCACTGGTGGCTGGTTCTCATTTGAAGTCGCTTCTTCTGAATGCACGACCTTTCCATTCGCAAATTCTTCAGAATCTTCGGTTTCTTTTTTTCTCAAAAATTCGAGGTTTCTCTTCTGCCACTCTGTGAGAACTTGTTTTTCTTGTGATTCTTGATCCTTTTTTGCCATGAAATTCCTTTATTTTTTTGAAATACTAGTCACTAATAGGTTATAAAAATCATCAGGAGAAGTGATTTCCTCAGATTTAGCCATAGCTTCTTTGTAAGTCTCTGCATGTTCAACAAGTTGTTCAAGCTCATGATTTAAGGTTTCCCAACTTAATTCTGTTTCCTGTAATTGACGTGCGTAACCTTTTCGTTCAAAATAAGCAGCATTTTCAAGTTGGTCTCCTCGGCTAGCTTCTTTCCCTAAAGGAATAATTAAATGAAGTTTTTTCATAGCCAACAATTCGAAAATCGTATTTGAGCCACCACGAGTTACAACTAAATCTGCCGTATCCATAAGAGGTTGGTACAAATCTGTCACATAATCAACTCTATAAAGATGACGTTCTAAGGTATTCAATGAAGAGTCCCCAGAAATATTAATGACATTATATTTTTCCGTCAGTTGTGGAGTATTACTAATAAAATCATTAAATACCTTTGCACCAGCTGATCCACCAATAAAAAGGACAGTTTTTAAGTTGTCATCAAACTGTTCTTTAATCTTATCAAAGGCATCAGACTGATTAGATGTCGCCATTCCTACCTTTGTAATCGCACCTACATGTTTTGTCTTCGCCAATCCTTTTGATTGTTCAAAAGTCGTAAACATAGTAGTCGCAAATTTGTAGGCAATTTTATTGGCCAAGCCCATAGAGAGGTCAGACTCATGCACATAGACAGGAACCCCTAATAATTTAGAAGCAATTACCGGTGGCACTGAGACAAATCCACCCTTTGAAAAGAGTGCTTGGGGACGAATCTTGGCAACAATTGCAATAGACTGTAGAATCCCCCAACCAACTTTAAAGACATCCAACATATTTTGCCATGAAAAATAACGACGTAGTTTACCTGTAGCAATACTATGGAAAGTCACATCTAAGCCAGATTTATCAATCTGCTCATGTTCAATCCCGTGCTTATCACCGATATAGTGCACTTCCCATCCATCTTTGAGAAATTTTGGAATTAAGATAAGATTTAAAGTCACATGTCCAACGGTTCCACCACCGGTAAAAACAATCTTTTTCGCTTTTGCCATAGACTATCCCTTCAATTGCTCAACAGTTGTAATAAATTCGTCACCACGCACTTCGAAATTCTTGTACATATCCCAGCTTGCGTTTGCAGGACTCAACAAGACAACATCTCCTGCACTGGCTTGATCAAAGGCAATACGTGTCGCATCTGCCACATCTTTGGCATCAAGATAAGTCACACCCGCTTTATCAGCAGCACGTTTGACACGAGGAGCTGATTCCCCTAAAATCACCATTTTCTTAAGACCAGTAATGTCAGGAATGAGTTCATCAAATTCATTACCACGGTCCAAACCACCGGCAATCAAAATGACTTTACTATTATCAAAACCAGAAAGTGCTTTTTGTGTCGCTAAAATATTTGTTGACTTACTGTCATTGTAGAATCTTACTTCATTGATAGTGTCAACGAATTGGAGACGGTGCTTAACCCCACCAAAGCTTGCGAGGGTTTCCTTGATAGCTTGGTTTGAAATACCTGACAATTTTGCTACAGCTATAGTTGCCAAGGCATTTTCAACATTATGACTACCAGGAACGCCAATCTCATCAGCTTGCATCACCAATTCACCTTTGAAGTAGAGGCCACCATTTTCAAGATAGGCACCATCTACTTTTTCCACTGTTGAGAATGGTACTACTTGTGCTTTAGTTTGTGTAGCTAATTCCTTAGCCAAATCTTGATTGAAGTTCAAAACAACAAAATCATCCGCAGTCATCTGATTTTGAATATTCCATTTGGCAGCCACATATTCTTCAAAACTACCATGATAGTCAATATGTGTCGGCATCAAGTTAGTAATCACAGCAATATGTGGATGGAAGCTATCAATCCCCATCAATTGGAAAGAAGACAATTCCATAACTAAGATATCTTGAGCAGTAACTGACTGTGCAACTTCTGACGCAGGGAAACCGATATTTCCAGACAAGACACCCGATTTGCCACCATGGTTTAGGACATCAGCAATCATAGTTGTCGTTGTTGTCTTACCATTTGAGCCTGTAATACCGATAATAGGTGCTTCAGATACTAGGTAAGCCAATTCCACTTCAGTCCAAACAGGAATGCCTTTTTCAAGTGCACGAGCTACCATTGGATTGTCATAACGAATTCCAGGATTTTTCACCATTAATTCAAAATTTTCATCCAAAAGTTCAAGAGGATGTCCGCCACAGACAACCTTGATCCCTTCTTCAAGAAGCGCCTGTGCTGATGGATTTTCCTCAAATGGTTTCCCATCATTTACTGTGACAATAGCACCCAACTTAGCCAATAGGCGGGCAGCTGCTTCACCAGATTTAGCCAAACCAAGGACCAAAACTTTTTTATTTTCAAATTGTGTTACTGATTTCATAATTCGTCCATTCTCTCAAATTGTATCATAATCATTTTACCCTTTATCCCAAGCTATTTCAAGGAGTTACCTCTTCTTGGCAAAAGAAAAAGCCAATCTATCCGATTGACTTTTAATCTCATGCTACTTACTTATCTTCATGTTCAGCTTTTTCATGATTAAGCTCTGACATGGCGAAAAAATCTTTCAAGGTGAAATAGCTCAATACAAGCATTCCCACCGTAACAAAGAACTCACCAGGTAAACTGAAGAATTTAATGATTGATAGCACTGCTAAAAGTAGGAGCAATGCTAAAGTAGCCATGACAAAGAGAAGATTCATGGTGTTTTTTACCGACTTTGGTGCAATAAAGAAATAGAATGATGCAATCAATATAGCAACAATCAGATAAAACATCTCTTCTCCTCTCTATATATTATTCAGCTTCTGCTGCTTTTTTCTTACGTTTATTGGCTTTATCACGCTCTGCTTTATTCAAAATTTGTTTACGCAAGCGGATAGATTCAGGCGTTACTTCCATGTACTCATCATCATCCAAGAATTCAAGCGATTCTTCAAGAGTCAAGATACGTGGAGTCTTGATAACAGCCGTTTGGTCCTTAGTTGCTGAACGCACGTTTGTCATTTGTTTTGCTGTAGTGATATTGACACCAAGGTCATTTTCACGAGCATTTTCACCAACAATCATACCTTCATAAACTTCAGTACCTGGGTTAACAAAGATTGTACCACGTTCTTCAATACGCATGATTGAGTAAGTTGTCGCTTTACCAGTATCGATAGAAACGAGGGCACCACGGTGACGTCCACCAATTTCACCAGCAACAACTGGCAAGTATTGGTCGAAAGTATGGTTCATGATACCGTAACCACGTGTCATAGACAAGAATTCAGTTGAGAATCCAATAAGTCCACGAGCTGGTACGAGGAAGATAAGACGTGTCTGACCGTTACCAACCATTTGCATATCAAGCATATCACCTTTACGTTCTGAAAGGGCTTGGATAATAGAACCTTGGTACTCTTCTGGAGTATCAATTTGAACACGTTCAAATGGCTCACATTTCACGCCATCAATTTCTTTGATGATAACTTCTGGACGAGATACTTGAAGTTCGTATCCTTCACGACGCATTGTTTCGATAAGGATTGACAAGTGCAATTCCCCACGACCTGAGACAGTCCATTTATCTGGTGAATCAGTTGGATCAACACGAAGAGATACGTCTGTTTGCAACTCTGCCAAGAGACGCTCTTCAACCTTACGTGATGTCACGTGTTTACCTTCACGACCTGCAAACGGTGAGTTATTAGCCAAGAAAGTCATTTGAAGTGTTGGTTCATCAATACGAAGAACTGGCAATGGTTCGACAGCATCAGTTGGTGTGATTGTTTCACCAACGAAGATGTCTTCCATACCTGAGATGGCAATCAAATCACCAGCTTTTGCTTCTTCAATTTCACGACGTTCCAAACCAAAGAAACCGAAAAGTTTAGTAACACGGAAGTTCTTTGTTGTTCCATCAAGTTTTGAAAGGGTAACTTGGTCACCGACTTTTACAGTTCCACGGAAGATACGTCCGATACCGATACGTCCAACGAAATCATTGTAGTCAAGAAGTGACACTTGGAATTGAAGAGGCTCATCTGAGTTATCTACAGGAGCTGGGATGTGGTCAATAATAGTGTCAAAGATTGGAGCCATAGTGTGCTCTTGATCAGCAGGGTTATCTGACAATGATGATGTTCCGTTAATCGCTGATGCATACACAACTGGGAATTCCAACTGATCATCATCGGCACCAAGCTCGATGAAGAGTTCAAGAACTTCATCAACAACTTCTTCAGGACGAGCTGATGGTTTATCAATCTTGTTAACAACAACGATAGGTGTCAAGTTTTGCTCAAGCGCTTTTTTCAACACAAAACGTGTTTGAGGCATTGTACCTTCGTAGGCATCGACAACAAGGACAACCCCATCAACCATTTTCATGATACGTTCAACTTCTCCACCGAAGTCCGCGTGACCTGGTGTATCCATGATGTTGATACGCGTACCGTTATAAGCAACGGCTGTATTTTTGGCAAGGATGGTAATTCCACGTTCTTTTTCAAGATCGTTTGAGTCCATTGCACGCTCATCAAGCTCTTTACGCTCGTCAAGAGTGTGTGATTGTTTCAACAATTCATCAACAAGTGTTGTTTTACCGTGGTCAACGTGGGCAATGATGGCTACGTTACGGATATCTTCTCTAAGTTTAGTCATTTTTTCCTCTTTAATTTTTATTTCAACTTTTAAAGTATACCACATTTTCAACAAAATGGCAGAGCTCAGCTAATTGTAAACGTTTTTCAACAAGAAAAAGGTGCTGTCCACCTATAATTGGTCAGACACACCTTCTGTCATTCATTAGTTATCAATTGTAAGTGCAAGACTAGCAGCTCCGATGATACCAGCATCATTTCCAAGTTCTGCTAATTTCACTTTTGTTGTACGGCGAACTTGTGGGAATGCATAACGTGTAAAGTATCCTTCGACACGGCTACGCAAGAATTCACCAGCTGCTGAAACACCACCACCGATGACAACTGAATCTGGGTTAAGAATATTTGAGATATTTGCTGTTGCAAGTCCGAGGTATTCAGAGACTTTGTCAACGATGCTATCAGCAAATTTGTCGCCTTCGGCAGCGGCAACGAAAATATCTTTACTTGTTACTTGCTCACCATTATCTACAGCAGCTTTAATAGAAGAGTCACCTTCATATCCTTCTGCTAAATGACGTGCCAAACGTACGACACCTGTTGCAGAAGCTACAGTTTCCAAGCATCCTTTGTTTCCGCAAGTACATTCAAATCCTGTTTCAGGCTCAACGATAATGTGGCCAATTTCACCACCAGCACCGCCAACACCATGGATCAAGTTACCATCAGCGATAACGCCGCCACCAACTCCTGTTCCTAATGTCACAAAGACAACATCAGGATTGTTAGCACCAGCACCAACCCAACGTTCACCGAGGGCAGCAACGTTAGCATCATTATCAATTGCAAATGGAATACCGAGTTCTTTTTCGATGACAGATCCAACTTCTTGAGTTTCTGCCCAGTTCAAGTTGAAAGCACCAGTGACCGTTTTATTTTCACGATTAACAGCTCCTGGAGAACCCATACCAATTCCAATGAAATCTTCTGCAGTAAGTCCGTACATTTCCAAACGGTGTTTCAAAGACTCCACGATGTTAGGGACGATGTGACGACCATTTTCAAGCGTATTTGTTTCAATCGCCCATTTTTCTTGCACTTCACCTTCTGAAGTCAAAATACCAAATTTAACAGTTGTTCCACCAAGGTCAATTCCCAAGAGTTTTTTACTCATTTTCTTTCTCCATTTCAATGCGATGTTCACGTCGTAAAATCATTTCAGCAGTAAGATAGTTGTCCTTATCCACCAAACCATTCTGGTAGAGGGCTTCTAACTCAATCTTCATCATTTCGATATCATAAAGCCTTTTCCCTAGGTAAACTACTATGCCAAACTGTTTCAACAACTGTTGAACGTCATATAAAGTTTTCATAGCAATATTTTAGCAAAAAGCTTCTGCCATGACAAGATAGTTTTGAAAACCTTTACAGATTATTGTATACTTCAAAAAAACCTGAGTCATTTAGACTCAGGTTTTTGACAATTCGGGCAAATCCCATGTAAAATCATCTGTTCACGAGTAATGCGAAATCCTGTTTGTGATTCTACCTCTTCCTTGAAAGACGGAATCGGTAAGTCTAAGTCAGTAATGTGACCACATTTTTCACAAACAATGTTTAAGTGGTCATGCCCCATAAAATCATAATAGGTTGTATTATCATTATTAACCTTAATTTCAGAGACAATCCCTTCTTCAACCAACACCTTCAGGTTGTTATAGACCGTCGCTAAACTCATCCCAGGATTGTCAGGGAGTAGGTCATAATATATCACATCTGCACTAGGATGTTGATCAGACATCATCAAATAGCGAATAACAGCTTTACGAGATTCCGTCAACCGAATTCCTTTAGCTTTTAACTGATTTAGGACATCTTCATAAACGCCTAGACTACGTCGATGTACAGACATATCGCCACCCCCCCTTCTTCTAAAAGTATTTTACGTCTATTATACACTTTTAGAGGAACTCTTGACAATCATCTTAACTCAAAAATGCTTATCTCAAGCCTGGCGCTTGTCCAAGCTCAGCAGTCAACATCCAGATTGTCTTATCAATTTCAGATTTAGCTGCAGTGAAGATATCATTTGAAGGAGCATCTCCTTCTTCATCTGTGATATCCAAACCAACTTGGAACAATACTGACAAATATTTGTATGTATCAACCAATAATTGAATTTGATCAGACATTGGTTTATCAAATGTACCAGTAGTTTCAGTCAAGCCTGAATTGGATGAAAATTCTACCAAAGTTGAGTATGGTTCCCCACCAATAGTAATCAAACGCTCACTAATAACATCAAGATGAGCATTCAAACTATCCATCAATTCATCCATTTTTGGATGAAGATAGAGGAAACCAGGACCACGCATATACCAATGAACTTGGTGAACGATCGAAGCTGCTACAGACAAATCAGCAACTGCTTGATTCAAAACTGCTTTAGTTTTTGTATTTGAGGGTGTTTCAGCTTGTTGGTTAACTGTTTCATTGATTGTTTCTTTAATTGAATATACCATATTAATTCTCCTTATTTAGAATTACTATTATTTATATTTTTATTTTAGAATATTTCTAAATAAGATGCAAGCAAAATGTTTTTTCTCACTCTTTTTCGAATAATTAGGTATGTTAACTATCATTTATTTTTTTCTGGGAGCCTCTTTAGGTTCATTTATCGGACTGATTTGTGATCGTTTCCCTGAGAAGTCGATTATTTTTCCTAGTAGTCACTGTAGTCATTGCAAGCATCAGTTGCGTTTTTTCGAGATGATCCCTATCCTCTCACAACTTTTCTTAAGATCTCGATGTCGATCATGTCAGACTTCTATCCCTCTTCGTTACCTCTTTATGGAACTATTTTGTGGAGTAATATGCCTGCTATATTTCTATGACTTTTTGAGTCTTGAAGTAACCTACTTTCTTTACTTCAGCCTTTGTTTATCAATTTTTGATTTGAAGCATAAATCCTATCCGCTTCTGATTTGGATAGTTGGAACACTCCCGCTCCTATTCATGGGAAACCACTATCTCACTTTTACCTTAGGACTCATATTAGCAATTATATCCTATATTAAACGTTTAAACATTGGAGAAGGCGATTTTCTCTACTTAGCTAGTGCCTCACTTATTTTCCCACTTTCAAAAACACTACTAATTATTGAAATTGCCTGCCTATTAGGACTAGCTTACTTCCTTCTACGAAGAAATCTCAAGGAATACATCGCATTTGTTCCATTTCTTTTTCTCGGGATAGTACTCCTTACTTTTTGTTCAATTGTATAGAAAAAAGCCGATAAACCTCGGCTTTTCTTTATTAGTTCATATTAACACGGTGCCACTCATTAATGACATAACAAAGCATCTCTAATTGTTGCAATCCTACATTATTAATTTCTGAAGTCTCTTCGTCCGAACCACCTAAATAACGTGTATAAATGGCTATAAGATACGGTGTATCTTCCATCACGATAGCATCAACATTTAAGGCTTCACGAACATAACCTGGTTTCTGATAAATAGTCAATCCTTGATTATATGTTTTATAATAATATTCTGGGAAAGACTCTCCCAAATATTTGAGAATATCTTTATAATCCTCTTGGTGTTTCCAAAGATAATCCAAAACTTGGATATAATAATCCGTTGTTGTCTTATTACCATGCATTTGGATAGTCTTCACTTCACCTTTTGATTTACCGTATTTATCGAGCATACCATAGAATTTTTCCATACCACCAAGGCGTTCTGCCAAAGCGTAGGCTGGTGTATTCTCTGAGTAAACTAGAGAATATTCCTGCATCTCTGGAATAGTCATTGAACCACCAAAAGCAGCAACATAATTATCATGTTCACCCTGATACTCATACTCAGTATTAGTAATATCAAAACGTTCAGTTAAAGAAAGTTTGCCCTTATTAACCTCATCCATGACCAGCATGTTTAGTGGCAATTTATAAGTTGATCCTGCAGTCATTGGCTGAGTATCATTCATAGAGTATTGCTCATTTGTCTTGGTATTTTTATATGAAAAGGCAATTTGGCTAGACTCAATACCTTGGTCAGCCATAAATGCTTCAACCACTTGGCTCAATGTCATGTTAGCATAATCATAATACAATCCATTACCATACATGGTATCTGCATCTGCTTCCATGACTGCTTGTTTAGCTTCGGCTGATTTATTAGTTGGAGTTACCTTTTCCTCTTTTTCTTTGTCTTCTTTTTTAGTGACTTTAGAATTAGAACCGAAGATATTTCCAAGGCTACCGGTGTTACTAGCTTGTTTACCACGTCCTGCTAAAGCAAGCATAGCAACAAATAAAAGAATTACCAAAACACCTAGGAAAGCTAAGATAAGATAAGCTTTTTTATCATCACGAGATGATTTTGATCTAGATTTCTTAGAGCGCTTACTTCTAAGTGCCAAAGTTTCAGTTTTTGCTTCTTTTTCCTTGTGCTCTACTGGTACTACTGTTTCCTCAGTTGCTTTCTGGTCTACTGATTTTTTAGAAGTCTTTTTAGTATCTTCTTTTACTTCTTTTTTGTTGCCTTTCTTGACATCTTTATTAGTGTCTTTTTGAAGGTCTTGTTTTAACGAATCTTTTTTCTTATCTTTAGTTTTTCGGCGATTTCCACTATACTTTTTGCTTGAATGTTTTTCCTTTTTTTTCATAACAATTATAGTTTAAGATATAATTCACTAAAAATCAAGGAGATTTTACAATCATATTACAAAAAAATCATCCCCAATAGTGAGGATAATTTTAAACTTATTTAGCTGCTGCATAAAGCTCAGCAACTTTATTCCAGTTAATGATTTCAAAGAAAGCTTTGATGTAGTTTGGACGTACGTTACGGTAGTTTAGGTAGTAAGCATGTTCCCAAACATCAAGTGCCAAGATTGGTTTCTTACCGTCTGAGATAGGAGTGTCTTGGTTAGCAGTTGAAACAACTTCAAGCTTACCTTCAGCGTTAACAACAAGCCATGCCCAACCTGAACCAAAACGAGTTGTTGCTGCCGCTGTGAAAGCTTCTTGGAAGGCTTCAAATGAGCCGAAAGCTTCGTTAATAGCAGCTGCTACTTCTGCAGTTGGTTCTTGTTTTTCAGGAGACAAGAGTTCCCAGAAAAGTGCGTGGTTAAGGTGTCCACCACCATTGTTAATAAGTGCTTGACGGATATCTGCTGGAATTTGTTCCACGTCAGCCAAAAGTGCTTCGAGATCTTCACCAATTTCTGGGTGTTTTTCAAGAGCAGCATTAGCATTTGCTACATAAGTTGCGTGGTGTTTGTCGTGGTGAAGAGTCATTGTTTCAGCATCAATGTATGGTTCCAATGCATCGTAAGCGTAAGGAAGGTCTGGAAGGATAATTGCCATAGTAAAGGTCCTCTTTTCATTTTTTCTTCATTTTACCGTAAAGTGGTAGAGCTTTCAAAAATTTTGCTTACAAAATCAAAGAAGACTCTAAATCTCTAGCGGTTTGATACGATTTTTAGAAGTGCTAAATCAAACAAGTAATCTTTATCTAAAGTTCCTGTTTTTATCTGGTAATCTGTCTCTACTAAAATCTTAATCGTCATTTTTAAGAATGCTACTGACAAAGGACGGCTATCTCTCAATGCAAAACGAACCTGAAATTGGTTAACTTTACGCCCTAAATAATCTGACAGACTTGAAACAATTTGCTGCTCACTTTTTCCTTGAGCAGATAAGAGTTTAACCTGTAAATAGGTACGAAATTGTCCCAACATCACAGCAATCAACTTAATCTCATCTTCACCCTGAAGCCGTAAATCATGAACCAATTCACGAACACTCTGAATCTGACCTCGCAAAAGTAGTTGCGTCATATCAAAAATATTATCTTGCAAACTTTTCGGAATGGCTTCAGCAATATCTTGCGATGAGATAATTCCTTCCGTTTTATATCCCTTTAGAAAAGCTAAGTTTTTTTGAACATCTGAAAAGTCAAAATTTGACTTAATCAAAAGTTCCTCAAAGACTCCTGTATCAAATGTAAGCCCCTCTTGATGCGCCTGCTTTTGAAAATAGGTTCTAAGTTCTGCATCTTTCAAGGGACTGGCTTCAAGCACCATGGCATCACGCTTGAGAAGTTTGACTAAACGACGCTTTCCATCTAGCTTTCCTGCAGACATCAAGACAAGACGTGTTGTTTCAACAGGAGACTCAAGATAATTTTCAAGGCGCTTCAACTCTTTCTCATCCAGATATGATTTTTTAGCAGTAGTCATATCTGCGAAATGATCAAAAATAACCACCTTCTCATCTGCAAAAAAAGGCATGCTTTCTATATCGAGCTCAGCATCTTGATAATCAGTCTCAGACATATCAAAATAAGAATAGGTTAAGTCACTCGGATCAAAACCAATTTGTTTTAAAAATTTTTCTTTAGCTTGACTATACTGCCCTAAATCCTCGCCCGCTAAGACCGTTATCATGGGGAGCTTTTCTTTGGACAGCTTTTCAATCGTTTCCATAGCAATCATGGTTTTATTATAACAGAATTTTCACCATAACAAAAAGCCCACCACCAAAGTGATGAACTTTACTTTATTAACCAGAGTTACGAAGACCTGTTGCAATACCATTGATAGTAATGTGAATAAGGCTAATTTCGTCATCGGTCAAATCATTGTTACGAAGACGTTTAATCAATTCAATTTGGATGTAGTTCAAGACATTGAAGTATGGCAAACGGAAGTCCAAACTTGCTTTAAGCGATGGACTCTCATCAAGGAAGCCATCATGTTTTTCAATGGCAAGAATAACATCCTTAGTCATCTGCCACTCATCCAAAATAATATTGAAGACACTGCGTACTTCTTCACTCTCTGCCAATTGTGCATAGTGGAAGGCGATATTCATGTCTGATTTTGAAAGCACCATGTCCACGTTTGACAAAAGTGAACGGAAGAATGGCCATGTTTCAAACATATGTTGAAGTTTCTCGAGGTTGCCTTCTTCAGCTTGGATAAAGCGATTAAAGGCAGAACCCACACCATACCAACCTGGGAACATGATACGATTTTGTGACCATGAGAATACCCAAGGAATCGCACGAAGACCAGAAATCTCAGTAATTGTCTTACGAGCCGCTGGACGAGAACCGATATTCAAACTTGAGACTTCTTTAATAGGGCTTGCTTCAAAGAAGTAATCATAGAAATGTTCGTTTCCAAAGACAAGATCACGATAGATAACATTAGAATCATGAACAATACCGTCCATAATTTCACGGAAATCAACCAATTCATCTGGGTCGGCAATTTGACGTGTTACCATACGGTCAAGGGCAGCTGAAACAAGCATTTCAAGATTGTAGTAGGCAGCATCCTTATTACCATATTTATTACCGATAACTTCACCTTGCTCAGTCAAACGGATACGGTCCTTAATGGTACCAAATGGTTGAGACGTAATAGCATCGTATGATGGGCCACCACCACGACCGACAGTACCACCACGGCCATGGAAGAAGGTAATCTTAATGCCACGCTCTTCACCAATCTTAGTCAACTCATTTTGAGCTTTGTAAAGCGTCCAACCTGAAGACAAGTAACCACCATCTTTGTTAGAGTCTGAGTAACCCAACATGATTTCTTGGTAGTTGTTACTATTCTTGATCCAACGTTTAACGATATCATAACCAAGATATTGTTTCATGATATCATTAGAGTTTTCCAAGTCTTCGATAGTTTCAAAAAGTGGAACAATTTGGACACGCGCACGTTCAGTATCAACCAAACCAACTTCTTTAAGAAGGATAGCCAACTCAAACATATCAGAAACGCTCTCAGTGTGAGAAATGATATGTTGTTTGATGACATCTTCACCGATATAGTCTTTCAAGAGACGAGCAGTGCGGAAGATTGCCAATTCTTTTTCAAGTGTTTCAGACTTAGGCACATTAGTTGATGACAAGGTACGAGGATCTTCTTGCAATTCTTTAAGAAGAACAGCAACCTTTTCAACCTCTGTTAATTCACTATAGTTATCAACAATATTTGCAGATTTAAGCAACTCTGCTACACATGCTTCATGAACACTTGAATCTTGACGCATATCGATTGTAGCAAGATAGAAACCAAAGACTTCTACAGCTTGAAGAAGCTCTTCGAAATCACCTGAAATCAAGACAGCATCGTCGTTTTCAAGAAGTGAATTTTTGATTGCCAAAAGATCATCATGGAAGGCATCTGCTGTTTCGTAGAATTCTGTTGTTTGTTGTGAGACAGCTTGAAGACTTTGGCTGAGACGTTGTTGCACGTAATCAGCTACTACTTCACCTGTTGAAGCCGAACCCAGACGAACATTTTCAGAAAGGCGTTTAGCAACTCTTTCCTTGCTGAAGTTCCCTTCTTTAAAGAAAAGAAGTGTTTGAATCAACTTAGACTGGATGTAACTGAAAGCACGACGGTAAGGTTCATTTTCACGATAAACAGATGTATCTGGAGAATGTTTCGCCATCTCTGCTACTGTATCTGAAACCTCAGTCAAGCGTGATGAGAGGGAGAATGAACGGTAAAGATTATCAACTTTTTCGATATAGTAGTTGAGGATAACTTCACTTTGCAATGTTGCAGAAAGTTTAAGAGTTTCTGCTGTTACAAATGGGTTCCCGTCACGGTCACCACCAATCCACATACCCATAGTAATAGGTGTTGGATTGTCAAGTTCAATACCTTTTTCAACCGCTAAACGTTTGAATTCATGTGATAGGTTCGTAATCGCCTTAATCAATGAGGAGTTATAATACTCCATAACGTTAGTGATTTCGTTTTTAACCTTAAGTTTTTTCTCACGAATGATATCTGTTTGCATCATAATTTCTACATAACGACGCAAATCTGCATACCATTTATCCTTGTTAATAAGACCAGCCTTAACATCACGATGCTTACGAAGAAGTTCGTGAATGTGGTTAGTCAATTCAAGCATAGTTTTACGTTGAACCTGAGTTGGGTGGGCTGTCAATACTGGCACGACATTGACATGTTCAAGAATGTCACGTGCATTATCACTTTCAGCGACAACATCAAAGGTTTCAGACAACTTACCTAGATAAGATTCATCAATATTGTTCTTGTGGTTGACTTCATAAGCCAAATCCACGTCCTCAGAGATATTAATCAAGAGAGGTAACAAAGAGAAATAACGTGATGCAACGACCATATCGTCATTCGTCATTTCTGAAATGGCTTGTGTAAGGGCCACATAGTCACCTTCATCATAAAGTTCAACCAAATGTTGGATAGTTGTGAGACCTTGCTCTCCAGCCATGCCTCGTGTTGCATCATCCAACAATTCTTTCAAGATACCAACTTCTTCAGAGATGATTTCCTGGTTGTTACTGCTTTCCAATTTGTTAAAAGCCAAACCGTATTCTCCTTACTTTATGTAGTACCCTTTTATCATATCACTTTTAAAACAAAAGTAAACTATTTTCCTTTAAATCGTCAGTTATTTTGCAATTTTCCGACTTTTCCAAACAATTTTTTAAGCCCATTTCCGAACTTTATTAAAAAAAGACTCTGAAACAGAGTTCAGAATCTTAATTATACTTTTTTTGATAGAATTTGATTTCATCGCCATCTTCAACCTTAAGTTGGTTGGCTGCTTTTTCACCAAGTTTCCCATTAACATCAAACATCCAATAGATGCCCTTATCTTTATCTTGAGAAATACCATCAATCTCAGTGATGAAGCCATCATTTTCTTGAACAGGATATACCTCTTCCAAGACATCAAGCACTGTATCCCCTTTTTGGATTTCTACTGATTTTTTCTTACTTTCCTTTTCCGTTTTCAAAATCAAAGTCACCTGACCTTGAACCTTAGACTGATGATTGTTTGTGCTACTAGTAAGTTTAGCTGCCTCATTTTTTCCACAGGCTGCTAGGGTAACAAGTGATAAGGCAAGAAAGAGATAAGTTAATAATTTTTTCATTTCAAAAACCTCCTAAAAATAGACTGGATGAATGGATAAAATAGAAGCGTCGATACTGCATGATAGGTGTCGTAAAGTAGACCAGAAATAACAAAGGTAATCCCACTTTTAAATAGAAGACCATACCCATAATCAAGGAGAACCCCATAGAAAAAGGACAAAAAAGTTACCAAAGCAATCTGCCAGACAAGTGATAACCTAGGTGCAATCAAACTCCAAAGAGCCATTAAGACGCCGAAGGCCAGAATCTGATTAAAGACCCAGGGACCAAAACCAAAGATGAATCCTGAGATGGCCATGGTTAAAGCCATAATCAATAGACCATCTACCAAACCCAAATAAAGAACAGCCACAAAAAACATAGCTGTAATAGGCTGAATATTTGGCAATCCTATAAATGCTGACCGTAATCCTACTGCCAGAGCTGACAGAATAGCTATCCGAGCCATTCGTTGAATCGTTAGTTTCATATATCTATTATGCCAGAAATAAAGAAATATGACTAGTTTTTAAAAATAAAAACTAAAGATTTCTTGAAATACAGAGTGAGATCATACAAATTGTAGAAAATAATGTTCCTTGTTGCCTCTCCCAAATATCAAACAGTTTGAGCAGGCTGAATATTTGATATAAAAAGTGTACTCTCATTCACTATCCTCTGTCATCTTGATAACACTAAATAATTAAGTTATGTTAATTATAAAAAGTTAACTTGACTTAATTATTATTTTAAAGTATATTAAACTTAAGGAGGCAACTAATGATCCAAATCGAAAATATTAATGTGTCTTACCAACAGACATTGGCTCTAGATAATATCACCTTAAACCTAGACGGACCAAGTATCACCGGAATTATTGGTCCTAATGGTGCTGGCAAATCAACCCTAATTAAAGCACTTATTGGTATTATCCCTCACTCCGGGCAATTCCTATTCAATAAACAGCCTATTCGTCAGCAATTAAATCGTCTTTCCTATGTTGCACAAAAGGCGGAAATTGATTTTAACTTTCCAATTACTGTCAAAGAGTGCGTCTCTCTAGGCCTCTATTCCAAAACCAAGTTCTTTAAACGTCTAACTAAAAGAGATTGGTCTAAGGTCACAAAAGCTTTAGCTCTACTCGGTTTAAATGATCTGGCCCATCGCCAGATAAGCCAATTATCAGGGGGCCAATTTCAACGGGTTCTGATTGCTCGTTGTCTTGTACAAGAGGCAGATGTCCTCCTATTAGATGAGCCCTTCGTTGGGATCGATTCTGTTAGTGAAGATATTATCATGAACACCTTGAGGGAACTTAAGAAACAAGGAAAGCTTATTCTCATTGTTCACCATGATTTGAGTAAGGTCCCTCATTATTTTGACCAAGTCATCCTCCTCAATCGTAAATTGATTGCTAGCGGGCCTACTAATCTTATTTTTAATGAGGATAATCTCCGTAAAACCTACGGTAACAGTTTATTTTATAAAGGAGATGCAAATGTTTTCTGAATTTATTGATGGTTTGCTAAATTTCCACTTCTTGCAGAACGCCCTTATAACGGCTTTAGTTATTGGAATTGTCGGGGGGGCTGTTGGTTGTTTTATTATTCTAAGAGGTATGTCACTAATGGGTGATGCGATTTCACATGCGGTTTTACCTGGCGTAGCCATTTCCTTTATCTTAGGTATCAATTTTTTCATAGGAGCCATCGTCTTCGGTCTTTTAGCTTCTACAATAATTACCTATATCAAAAGCAATTCCATTATTAAGAGTGACACAGCAATCGGTATTACCTTTTCAAGCTTTCTAGCTCTTGGCATTATTCTCATAGGTGTCGCAAATAGTTCCACAGATCTCTTTCATATTCTCTTTGGAAATATTCTAGCTGTACAAGACTTGGATATGTGGATAACGATTGCCGTTGCCCTTCTCGTACTAACAACAATAAAAATTTTCTTTCGTCCTCTACTCCTGACATCCTTTGATCCAATCTTAGCTAAGTCTATTGGAGTTAGAGTCACCTTCTACCATTACTTACTTATGGTTATTCTCACCTTGGTTGCTGTGACTGCTATGCAAAGTGTTGGCACTATTCTTATTGTGGCTCTTTTAATCACACCGGCTGCTACCGCCTACTTATATGCTAATAGTCTTAAAACCATGATTCTCCTCTCATCAGTTTTTGGGGCCCTAGCCTCTGTTCTAGGTCTTTTTATAGGCTATAGTTTTAACATTGCGGCCGGTTCAAGCATTGTGTTAACATCTGCCCTTCTCTTTCTCATCAGCTTTTTCATCGTCCCTAAACAGAGTGGCATGAATAAGACTTATCAACAATAAAATAAAAGGATGAAAATAATATGAAAAAAATACTATCTATGAAAAAAATACTATCAACAATGGCACTATTACTTTTAGCGGTAGTTGCTTTAGCAGCGTGTAATAATAAACAAGACAGTAGCAAAGATAAATTACGAGTTGTTACGACTAATTCCATTATTGCCGATATCACCAAAAATATTGCTGGAGATAAAATCACTCTCCACAGTATTGTCCCGGTTGGTAAGGACCCTCACGAATATGAACCTCTTCCTGATGATGTAAAGAAGACGTCACAAGCTGACTTGATTTTTTATAACGGTATCAATTTAGAAACTGGTGGGAATGCCTGGTTTACTAAGTTGGTCAAGAATGCCCATAAGACAGAAAACAAAGATTATTTTGCAGTTAGTGATGGTGTTGAGGTGATTTACCTTGAAGGTCAGTCAGAAAAAGGTAAGGAGGATCCCCACGCTTGGCTTAATCTGGAAAATGGGATTATTTATGCACAAAATATTGCTAAGCAACTCATCGCTAAGGACCCAAAAAACAAGACCTATTACGAAAAGAATCTAAAAACCTATACTAACAAGCTTAGTAAACTGGACCAAGAAGCTAAAGAGACCTTTAACAACATTCCCGATGAAAAAAAACTAATTGTCACTAGTGAAGGATGTTTCAAATACTTCTCTAAAGCCTATGGAGTACCATCTGCCTACATATGGGAAATCAATACTGAAGAAGAAGGTACACCAGACCAAATCAAAACGCTTGTGGAAAAACTCCGTCAAACCAAGGTGCCAGCACTCTTTGTCGAATCTAGTGTCGATGACCGCCCTATGAAAACAGTCGCTAAGGATACCAATATTCCTATTTATGCAAAAATTTTTACAGATTCTATTGCTGAAAAAGGGCAAAACGGTGATAGCTACTACAACATGATGAAATATAATCTGGATAAAATCACCCAAGGCTTGAATCAGTAAAAATCTTATCTAAGAAATATTCTGTATTCTTATGATAAATCTGTTATACTAAGGTGAGACTATTTTCAAAGGAAGAGAAATGACACCTAACAAAGAAGACTACCTCAAATGTATCTATGAGATTGGTACTGAAGAAAGCAAAATAAGCAATAAGGAAATCGCAAACCGTATGCAGGTGTCTCCACCTGCTGTGACGGAAATGATTAAGAAATTGATTTCTGAAGACCTCATCATCAAAGACAAAGTCAAGGGCTATCTTCTAACGAAAACTGGTAAAATCAATGTTGCTGAACTCTATCGGAAACATCGCCTCATCGAAGTCTTTTTGGTGGACCACTTGCAATATACTTGTGACCTAATTCATCAAGAGGCTGAAATTTTAGAGCATACTGTCTCTGAACACTTTATCAATGCCCTTGACCGCCTACTCAATTACCCCCAAACCTGTCCACACGGTGGGCAAATCCCCAAGTCAGGCCAGCTCATAGAGGAAATCTACAACCAGACTTTTACACAAGACCTAACTCCTGGAGACTATGTACTTCGTCGAGTTCAGGATCAAATTGATTTACTCCATTATTTGGAAACTGTCGGTCTTAAAATTGGAGTAACTTTTACCTTGAAAGGCTTTGACCCTTTTACACAACTCTACCGCCTGAATATTGATGGAAAAGAAATTCAAATTCCAGAAACTGTTGCTAGCAACCTTTATATTGAATCAAACTAAAAAAGCGAGGCTGATAAACACCCTTAGAAGTGTCATCAGTCTCACTTTTTTTACATTTGTTTCAAGCGTTCCACCCGTTCTGAAATTGGTGGGTGCGTATAAAAGAGCTTCTGCAAACCAGATTCCTTTTTAGGATCGTTGATATAGAGAGCTGCGCTAGCATCATCTACGTGATGTTGCATCGGTTCACTATGATCAAGTTTAAGCAGAGCATTAATCATACCTTGTGGGTTACGTGTCAATTCGACGCTAGAAGCATCAGCTAGAAATTCACGCTGACGTGAAATAGCCAACTGAACCAGGGTAGCTGCCAAAGGCGCCAAAATAATGGCAATCAAGGAAATAATGAGAAGAATAATTTCCAAACCGCTACTTCCATTACGGTCATCATCATTTCTACGACGGCCTCCACCCCAGAACATCATATTACGAGCCATCCCAGCTAGCATGGTAATGGCAGATGCTAAGGCAACTGCTATGGTAGAGATTCGGATATCGTAGTTGCGAATATGACTCACTTCATGTCCGATAACCCCTTCAAGCTCCTCACGATTCATAACTGCAAGAAGACCGGTTGTAGCAGCTACTGCAGCATTCTTAGGGCTTGATCCAGTCGCAAAAGCATTCATAGAAGGATCATTGACAATAAAGACACGTGGCATTGGGATTTGTGCTACCATAGCCATATCCTCAACCACATGATAAAGGTTTGGAGCGGTTTGTTCATCAACCTCTCGTGCACCATTCATAGCCATAACGACATTGGTTGATTGGAAAATCATGGTAACGGCATAGATAAAACCGATAACTAGAGCAAGAATCAAACCACCGAAGCCTGAACCTAACCAAAGATAGCCGACACCATAACCAACAAGGCCCAACAAGAGGAAAAAGACCAGGAGCAAAAGCCAAGTCTTTCTCTTATTTCGAGCAATCTGATCAAATAACATATTAGTTACCTAGTCCACTGAAATCAACCTTAGGAACAGCTTTTTCTTCTTCTGGTGTTTCAAGGAATTCAGCAGCCTTAAAGCCAAACATCTTAGCAATAACATTGCTTGGGAATGTTTCCAATTTCACATTGTAGTTACTTGTCACACTGTTATAAAGTTGACGTGAATAGGCAATTTTGTTTTCAGTGTTCGTCAACTCTTCTTGAAGCTGGCTGAAGTTTGCACTAGCCTTAAGGTCAGGGTAACTTTCAGCTACCGCAAAGATTCCAGAAACCTGGCGTGTCAATTCATCACTAGCACGCATCGCTTCTGCTGGCGAAGTCGCCGCTGCTACTTGATTACGAAGTTCTGCTACTTTTTCAAGCGTTGAACCTTCGTATTTTGCATAACCTTTAACAGTTTCAATCAAGTTAGGAAGAAGGTCATTACGACGTTTCAATTGAACATCAATTTGACTCCATGCCTCCTTAGTCTGCATACGGCTTTTAACCAAGCCGTTATAACTTGCAATAACAAAAATTACAAGAACAACGATAATGGCAATAATAATCCAAATCATATTTCTATTCCTTTCTTGTACTGAAAAAGAGTCAATTAACCTCTCTTTCAAGTATCTTTGATAGTCTCAGTATATCAAATTTTCAGATGAAAGTGGTAAAATCTGAGTCGTTTTACAAAAAAACTGGACAAGATGTCCAGCTTTTGTATTACTCTTTAGACGTGTGTCGTTTACCTTGGGCTAGGGCATCTGCCTCTGTCATTGTAACGACATTTGCTTTGTTGGTATTGCTAGGCATACTGTTGATGTCATACCAATAAACATCTGCTGTTCCATGACGCGCCACATAAACTGTTCGACTTTCTTCTTGTGAAGGTTGCACAGGCTCTGGCTCAGAACTTGGTTGTTCAGTCACCTGTGAACTCTCAGAACTAGGCTCAGATGGCGCTTCAGTAAATTCAGTAACCGTATTTGTCGCTGTCCCATCTGCATAATTGATTTTTGCATTTGGTGATTGGTTATCCAAGATAACATGCGTAACTCCCTGACTGTCAAGAGTCTCCTTATCTCCACCAAGTTTAATTTCCAAGAGATTTCCAGAACCATCAATACCAACATACTGAAGTTCTACTTGACGAGGCAACAACTCATCTCCACTGTAGATAGCTGTTACCTTATAGTCTAACCAATAGTTAGGGTGGAGTGCTAGCCAGTTATCCAAGCGATTCTCGTAATAAAGCATACCTGACTGATTACCTTCGTCGGTTCCTTTATAATTTCCAGAATTCAACCAGGCAGTCATAGGCACTAAATTCTTGCCCTCGTCATTGACACCAGAAAACTGATAGCCAATCAAATGCCCTCGATTCATTAGCCAAGATTTTGATTTACCGTCACCATAATAAAACTTATAGTTATGCCATCCTACAGGATCATATTTTATTTTACCGGGACGCTTATTCTTCGGCTCGTCCTTATCTTGTAACTGTATATGAGCACTGTGGGCACGTCCTAACTGGTCCTTCTCCTCCATGACAAACTGCTTTTGACCATTAAAAGTCAAGATACCATTGTTCTCATCCGCTTGAACCACTTGAGAGCTCACAGCCGAAGATTGTTTGCTAGTATCAAATGAAAATCCGAATCCTAAAGTAAATACTAAAACAAGAAGAGCAAATAAACGAATCCTACTATTTCTTTTTTCTTTCATCACTTAACTCCTTAATTTTTCTTATCACTTTAATTATACAGGACCAAATCAAAGTGGATGATTAAAAATAAAGAATAATGATATTAGGTATCTTAGAGCTTGCTTAAAAACAAAAACACCCAATTTAATGGATGTTTCTTACCTATTATTTACCTGCTTTTTTACCTTGTTTTGTAAGATAAACTGTAGATATACTTAGTGCTGCAGCAACTCCGACAAGAAGGAAGACCGTTGTCGTATTAGACTTACCTTTTTCTTTTGAAGTGCTAGCCTGGCTTTCAGAACTCTTGGCCACCTGTTTTGCCTCAGTTGCTTTATCAATACGGGCGACATTCTTAGGTGTGTCATCCTTCTTGCTTTCCGCCAATTCTGACAAATCACTGCTAATCTCTTTGGCAACACCTTCAGAGCTTGTAAGTGATGCCGCTTCTGAGGCTAATGTTTCAGAGGCCATAACCGCCATAACTTTACTTGCAATCACATCCACAGACTTCTCATTCAAAAGAGAATTAAAGCGAATAGCTTCTGAGGCGAGCTGACTGCTTGTTACAGAGATTTTTAGGTCATTGTTATAAGCGACCTGACTATTTGGGGAGATGCTGACAACTTCAGATGTACGTGCTGTTGTTGGAGCTTCAGAAACATTGACATCGACCTGACTTGTTGAACCTTTTTCAATAACTTCTGAAGAAACCTCGCTAATCGGATCCTTTTGTGTACTTTCTGAAGTTGGAGATTTCTCTGGGCTGTCAGAAGTAATTGCTACGTCAACCTGACTAGTAGATGAAGCTACTGAAGTTTCCTCATTCTTTGGTGACTCAGAGGCTGGAGCAGTTGAGCTTCCCTCACTCTTTGGTGTTTCTGATGCTGAAGTTTCGGAAGCCACTTCACTTGTTGAGGATTCAGAAACTGGAGTGCTTGAACTTTCCTCACTCTTTGGTGTTTCTGATGTTGAAGTCTCAGAAACTACTTCACTAGTTGATGCTTCGGAAACTGGAGTGCTTGAACCTGCCTCACTCTTTGGTGTTTCTGAAACTGAAGACTCTGAGATCACTTCACTGTTAGAAGTCTCGGAAACTGGGGCGCTTGAGCTTGCTTCACTCTTTGGTGTTTCTGATGCTGAAGTTTCGGAAACTACTTCACTGTTTGATGTCTCGGAAATTGAAGTACTTGAGTTTTCTTCACTCTTTGGTGTTTCTGAAACTGGAGTGCTTGAACTTTCCTCACTCTTTGGTGTTTCTGATGCTGATGTCTCGGAAATTACTTCACTTGTTGATGCTTCGGAAACCGGAGTGCTTGAACTTGCCTCACTATTTGGTGTTTCTGATGCTGAAGTTTCAGAAACTACTTCACTAGTTGATGTCTCAGAAACTGGAGTGCTTGAACCTGCCTCACTCTTTGGTGACTCGGAAACTGAAGTCTCTGAGACTGGATTATTGACAGGTTTTGGTTCAGGTTTTGTTGGAGAAACCGTTGAGACAGCTCCAACAATCGTCGCCTTATTGTCAATCGTATTATTGGATAAACGGATTTCGCCATTACCATTGTCACCCATCTCAAAGTTTTTGGTAATCACTGGATCAGCCAAGGTATTCAATAGTTTATTATCGTAGACATCGACATTCTTGATTGTTCCACGAACTTGTTGGAAATCAATGGCACCACGATGGAGCTTATAGAGGTCATTAGTTGTCCCTGAACGTAGAATGGTATTGTCATGAATCTTAATTCCAGAATCATTGAGGTCAAAATTGTGACCTGCAAAGACAGTGTTTACACGGATACCTGCTCCAGCAAAGACGTCCTTGATAAGGTTTCCTGAAATTTCATGCCCCTTACCACCAAAAATACCGATACCAGCCGCACGCCAACCTGATTCAATGGTGTTGTTGAGGAATTTATTATTTTCCTCAGCCGCGGCATTTGTCCCATCTGAAATACTTGACCAGATAGCTAAACCATCATCACCATTCCCACGGATATTAGAATTTTTAACTGTCGAATTCTTGGTCCCTTGAGCAAAGTTAATACCATCAGCCAAGTTATTACGGATACGAGCATTTTCAACGACAAGACCATCCGTATACTTCATATTACCCGTCTGGTCGTAGTCTCCAATCCACATACCGACTTCAAAATGCTGAACCCAGATGTCGTGAATTTTCGAATCCTTACCAAGTGTTCCCGAAATAGCCTTGTACTGTGCATCCTCGTTATAACGAGACGTTAAGTTGGAATCCATGTAAAGATTGCTCAACTCAATGCCATTACTATTATGACCGAAGACAATACCACCACCATAGCGTTTGTCACTTGTAAAGTGTAGTTGCGTATGCCAAACACCGGCACCTGAGATTTTTAGATTATCAGCTTCGATATTAACTTGTTTATCAAAATTGAAACGTCCTTCTGGAATATAGACAGATTTTCCGCTGGCTTTAGCTTCTTCCACAGCCGCAAGTAGGGCAGCAGTGTCATCACTATCATCATTGGCAGATGCACCCTTATCCACGATACTGATACTATTTTCACCTTGGGCAACAGGCGCTGGAGCCTGTTCAAGCTCAATAAAATCAATACCGTAAGGGACATTGTCATCTTTCTTCTTAACTAGAGAAATCTTATCTCCAGATTTCAATTGGATATCCTTTAGGAGAAGACGTGTCTCATCAAAACGAAAACGTGCACTTGAACCATCAATGGCTTGATCATACTCATGGTCCCCTTTAAGGTACTGCCATGCTGAGTGAGATGACAAATCAAGATTACCAACGCTTGAACCATTAACCTGCACATCCAACTGACCTGATGCACCATCAGGTATTGTATAACGCACATTCAAAGCATTGGCTGGCTCAGTGACATTGAAAGTAACTGCCGCATCCTTTTTAGGAAGCTCAACATAAGTTTGGTTAGTCGCTTCCACAGCCGTAGATTCCATGTCCGTTGACTGTTGGACTGTAGCACCATTTTCAACAGTCGCATTTTCTGCCTCATGGGTTGTATAAGGCATCTTTGCACCGTAACCATCAGTGCTATACTCCTTGCCTTGACCTTGGTCCTCACTCGCATTGGTTAAGACATTTGCTGAAGTTTCTTGAGTTTGTGGGTTGCTTGCCTCAACCAATTGATCAATGGTCGGAGTCTGTTCAGCTGCTTGAACAGTGGTAACCTGTGGCTGAGCTGGCATAATATTGGCAGGCTGTGACGCTTGTACTGACTCAACTGATGCTGGTTCGGAAGTCGCCAATTGTGCCGTTGAAGCTGTTTGAGGTGTCTGTGCCTGATTTGAGGCATCAGTCAAATCACTAATCGATTGTGCCTCATCAGCCTGAGCTGCTTGCCCATTGGCAAGAGCCATAAAGCCAATCAAAGCTGATGCTGCCCCAATGGAATATTTACGGATGCTGTACTTTGGTTTCGTTTTTCTTTCTTTAAACAAGTCTATTCTCCTGATACTTTTTTTCACAATCTCTCTATCTTAGGACCAAGCCGTCCTTTGAAAGAAAATAAAGATTCCCTCATATTAAAGATTGTTAATAATGCTGTTGTTTTTCTTATTAAAAACAAACCAAAGTAAATTATAAGGGATGCAAAAGTAAAAAAAAAGGCTAGGATATCCATTTTAACAAGGCCTTAACAAAATTGTCATATTAGAAAGTTCAGTCATTCACGTCTAAATTATAGTCTAAAAATGTCGCACAAAAAGGTGATTTCTTTCACGTGTAAGAAAGAAAAAACTCTAAATTTCCATAAAGGCTTATTTAGCAAGAGTTATCAGGTAAAACAATCAAAATGTTTTAAATTTGTTTTCTCAGATTGCTGTCAAACGTTTGACAGTCTTTTTTAATTTTACGCTTCAAAGTATTATTTTCCGAATGTTTTAGTATTACAAATGTTAAACACCCAAAAATAAAAAAGAGACAAAAATCTGCCTCTGATTTTTCAAAAAATAAGTAACTTAGCTATTTTTACGATAACAATCCATCTAATTCTTCAAGCGATAGACCAGTCACATCTGAGACAACTTCTAGAGATAGACCTTTTGAGAGCATCTTACGAATCAACTCTAAACGCTCCTCATGACGACCTCGTTCCAAGCCTTCTTCACGCGCTTCATCAATTGCTGTTTCCATGGTCATGTCATAATTTTCTTGAATACGTATGCGTTCATCAATCATCGCCTTTTCCTCCTGTGTCCAGCTGGATGAATCCAGTAATGAATCGGCATGCGTGACCGCTTGACTAGGTGCCATTGAAAATGGGAGATTCCCAAAGAACTCTAGCCACTGCCGCCCTTCATCCCTGATATGCTTATCTTTATTATACTTATCCAACTCTAAAAAGGCAATCTGAAGAAGGTTCTGCTGTTTCCCATCCTTATAGTAAGCATTCAAAGGCCTACCCGTCCGACTATTGGCCATCCAATAAGTATTAATCGGTGACTCCTCATCTGGCAACAAGGTCTTCTCCAAGATAGCTATACCATAGACCGGCTCCATCTGCTCATACATCTTATGCGTCTGCCCTTGTTGGCGTAATTGTTGCACATTTTCTACTAGCTGGTTAGCCAAATAATAATGAAAACGATTGAGAAAATAATGCTGCTTACGCACCTGAATCTCAATGATAACCTCGGTTCCATCATTCAACTTGGCTCGAACATCCACCGAGGTTGAAAAGAGCTCATCCTCGTCAAAGTCCTTTTTATGAAGCTGTGTTCCCTCCAAAATCTGAGCATCCACAACATCCAAATCCAAAATATCTCGAATAAATGCTACCGTCACCTCAGGCAGGCTAAAAATCTTCTTAGCCATGATATCCAAGGTCGGTGAGACATGCTTATGTCTTTTTTCCATTTACATCTCCTCAATTAAAAATAGAGGGTTGGCCCCTCTACTTCTATCTATTCGGAAAAAGTAAATGAAAGATGGCAATTACCCCTTAAATGCTTCCACAAAAGCCTTGAGTTCTTCGTCTGCTTCTGGTGTTGTTCCATGAAGCTGGCCAAGCATGTCAAGAAGGGACGCTGTCTGACTCTCAATCGTCGCATTGGTTTGGTTGATCTTAGCCACAATCTCTGTCAAGGGCTCCACTTCTTCTTCCTCAAAGGTATCCACATAGCGAGGAATATTAAGGTTGTAGTCATTTTCCACAATCTCTTCAAAACTAGCCAGATGGGCGAACTTGTCCATATCCTCACGGCTCTTATAGGCATTGAGAATCTTCTCAATATGGGCATCTGTCATGATATTCTGATTCTTCCCCTTATCAAACTCCTTAGAGGCATCGATAAAGCAAACATCACGATTGGTGCGGTTCTTTTTGAGAATGATAACCGTCGTCGGAATACTGGTGTTAAAGAAGATATTAGCAGGCAGACCGATAACCGTATCAATAGCACCTTCTTCTAACAAAGCCTTACGAATCGTCCCTTCGGCATTACCACGGAAAAGCACCCCATGAGGTAGGACGATGGCCATAACACCATTGTCTTGTTTCAAGTGATAGTAACCATGCAAGAGGAAGGCAAAATCAGCCTTAGACTTAGGTGCCAGTTTCCCAAATGGTGAGAATCGAGGATCATCCATGAATCCTGAGCTGGCTGACCACTTGGCTGAATAAGGTGGGTTCATAAGAACACCGTCAAAGTTAGTCGGCTCTTGAGTTGGCCAATCCTCATCCAAGGTATCAGCGTTATGTAAAAACTGGTTTTCAATCGGCACACCATGCAGAATCATGTTCATGCGTGCCAGGTTATAGGTTGAGGTATTCAACTCTTGACCAAAGTAAACCACTGTCTGTGGCTGACGTGAATAACGTTTGGCATTAAGCAAGAGTGAGCCTGACCCCATAGTCGCATCGTAAAGTGTAAAGCCTTGCTTGTCCTCACGACCTAAAAAGGCAATCTGTGTCATGAGCTTGGCAACAGGTTGCGGTGTATAGAACTCACCAGCTTTCTTACCTGAATCCGTCGCAAACTGACCAATCAAGTACTCGTAAGCATCCCCCAACATATCACCAGCATGACCTGCCACATCTAAGACAGCCAACTCTTTCATCACAGCCGCAACCGTTTGATTTTGCTTTTGAGGAGTCGCCCCAAGTTTCTTAGAGTAGAGGTCAATGTCTTCAAAAAGATTTTCATAAAGCTCGTCACTCTGCTCAATATCACGGAAACCCTGAGCCAGGTCCTCTAGCTGGAAGCTTCCATCATTCACTCGCTCTACCAGTGCCGTAAAGGTCAAGTCAGGATGAATGGCATAGCTCATCTCATCAGTAATAACTGCCAAGAGGTCCTCGTGAGTCTCCTCATCCTCGTAGTATTTACGATAGACTGCTAGTGCCTCTTCCAAGCTTTCTGTCTCCTCCTCCATGGTCTCTGCCACGAAAAAGAGCATCTTGTCCGACAAATACTTGTAAAAGACCATGCCCAAGAGATAAGACTTGTAGTCGTTAGCATCCATCTTAGAGCGGAGCACATCTGCTGAGTTCCACAGGGCTTGATAAAGCGACTGAGAGGTTTGTGTTGTTTCTGACATAATTTTTCTTTCTTTGTATTTTTGAATGTTATCCTATTCGTTCTAATAGCCAATCACGACTGTTTCCACTTCCTTGATGACCTCATCTGAAATCTCAGAAATAGGCAGTTGGTAAATGGTGTTTTGACGTGGGTTGAAAATGCCTAGTTTTTCAATGGTTTGAAACTCTGGATGAATCGAACGCCTACCCATGAGATAGTAAATCAGTAGCTGCAAGGTATGGTCCTTATTAGGCTTGCTGGTGGCGACTTTAAAGTCCCAAAGCGTATCTTTGGTCAGGAAATCCCCATCACCAGTCGTTACGGTAGCCGTATAAGCCCCTTCCATAGTAAAACCATCCGCAGTCACAGGACCAAAGGCCTTGAAAAAGCTCAAACTACGCTCAACCATGATACGAATATTAGCAATAGTCGCCTGATCTGGAACAATCTTCTCCACTGGACGATAAGCCAGAGGACCAGCACGAAAGGCACTATCAAAGCCTGCCAACTGACAAGCCTTAGTAATCGACAAATCGTCCAGCCCCTTAACATCATCCAGAAGACCAAAAGCCTTGGCCTCCATCCTCATGGCTCTAGCCCCAAGCAAGGAAACCTCAAAAGACTCCTCAACGGATGTACCATCCATGAAACGACTGAGATAGTCCACAGCAGTCCCAACCAAACTAGCCGCAATAGACTCCTCAGGATTAAGAACCTGACCATCATCAAGCGTCGTCACTGTAAAAGTCTTAACAGGCAGATAACCACCACGAGGCTGTTTAATCTGTTTGATACGTTGTGTTACTGATACCATGTTGGTCTCCTTTGAAAATACTTTACATTAAATCTAAATTTTTAGGTCTTCCCTCTCAGTAAATGTGAAACCTTCCTTCGCCATCTTTTCAAGTCTTGGTTTAATCTTAGCAATGACAGATTCCCTGTAATCAATATACTTAGGGAGAGATTTATACTCATATCTACGAGTCCAAATAGTATATCTCTTGTCCTCAGGAATAATATCAAACCCTTCATAGCCTAATTCATTCGTAATAATTGATTGAAAAATCCAAAATGATAGGAATTCTCTGTCATCAAATAATTCTATAGCCTCCCAAATAGTATTATCCCAATACTTGAACTTTTCAAACAAATCCTTACTACTTAAATAAGTTAACAGAAAAAAATCCTTTCTACGTAAGTTTGAAAAAGTCTCAGTATCTATTCTTAAATCAGAATAATATAGTCCTAGTTCGTGAAAACTAAGTAAATCGTGTTTATTGAGAAAATATATGATTTCAGACTGATCCAACTTTTCATTTCTAAGGATAGGCTCCCACATATTTATAATCTTGGTAATAACATCTTTAGTCAGAGGTGTATTCCTTTCATATAAAGGTATAACTTCATTCAAGCTTTCTTGAACGATAAAATTCATTGAAGGACTATTCTTAAATTTCATAGACTCTTTTATCACCATAGTCAGAGGTTGTTTTCTTACATTTTTAGGAAATGTAAGAAATTGACTCAATAAGTATTTGTAAAAATCAGATGATTGATCTGACTCAATAATCTCTGATATTAATTCCTCTGAGTTACTAGTAAACAGCGAATCTAACTCAATTTTTGTTCGGTTACTCGTTTGTTCATATAATAAATATTCTAACTTATTCTTTTTGAAACATAATGGATAAGCTGAATTTTCTGAACTCTGAATTTCAGATAATTGTTCTTTTATCGTATGACCTATACTTATTATGTCCTGAATCTCTGACTCTTCTGATTCCTCCACCCTAATAGGTTCACCTTTAAGCAGATTCATATATAAATCCGGATAAAATAAATAAGCATAAATCACTAATAATTGCTGTTCAACCTGAACATGGTCCAACTTTCCTCTTGTAAAAAACTCTTGATTGACATAATCATTAAAGTGGTCTCTATCTCGTAAATTCCTCTGATCCGAACCTACTCTTTTTTTAAAATCATTAGAAAGCCCTATATTAAATTTATCCTCTAAAACACTAAAATAGTTATTCCATATTTTAGTTGGATGCAAATCAAATGGTAGTTCAACTTGTCTATCAATTATTTTTGATAAATAATTATCGTCACTTTTATGAACCTTTGTAATATCACCAACAAAAACAATAGGCAACTTTCCATTTATCAAACTGAAAAGTTTATAACTTTCTTCTTGTTGCTTTTCAGACATTCTATCAAAGTCATCAATAATCAGGACTTTCGAAAATTTTGGTAATTTACTTAATAAGAAACAATAAAATTCATCCGATTTTTTCTTAAAAACTTGCCATACAGCAACTATTAATGCTACTACTCCTCCTAGTTTCACAATCAAAGGTTTTGAGCCACCAAAATAATTACCCAACCCAATATCAACAACATTAGTCATCAGTATAGATACAGCCACTAGAAGAACAACACCTACTCTTATAGCCCAGTATAATAATTGATGTAATTTTGAAAATGCAATCTCAATTGTTGACCTAGTATCTGTTAGTCTCCAAAAATCAATGGTAATTAGTTTCTTGGGGGAATTTTTCTTCACCTCATTTAAAAATTCAGTCTTACCTGATCCCCAACTACCATTCAGAAAATATGTTTTATTATCATTGAGTAATACAGAAAAGTTTTTTGCTGCAACTGTGGTATCAATGTGCTCTAACTTAATGAATTCATGTTCCATATTTCACCTTCTCCTTAGATAAACATATCTTGCAAGAGTTTCTTTTTCAGAGTTTCAAGCTGAGTAATTTTCTCTTGATAAGAAGTGATAAGCTGGTCAAGGTTTGAGAAATAAGAACCGATGGCTTGTTGTTCAAGAAGAGAAGGGATAAGTACTTTTTTCGATAGTAATTCCACTTTAGTAATACCCTTTATTGATGTCCCTTGTAGTTGAGTAACCTCCTTTTGAAGTAATCTATAAAGTAAATATGCTGTGAATTCTATATTTGATTTAAGATTTGAGAGTGATAAAAAATCCTGACTTGTTGCGTATTCATGGCGCATCACTACTAACTTCCCAACTCCAACTCTCGTAACAACCGCAATTGAATCCTTTGGTATTATTTTGGCTGATGAATTTTTTAAACCTTTCTCAGAAATACTTTTTTGAACTTTAATTTCAAATAGACAATTTGTCTCTAAGTCAGATGATTGAATCCAAGGAATATCCCCATCCCAATATTCCTGAACATTTGTTTTTGGAGTACCTCCACTTTGAAAGTCATCAGCTAAATCATTAATTTCAAGAAGCTCCCACTCACCTTCAAATCCATCCGAACGAATCTCAGATACTGTCTGTCCAGCTTTTGGAAACATCTTGGAGAGCATGGTCGTCTTGAGAGATCGATAGTTAGCAAGATTGTCCTTGTAGCTAGCCAGAAGGTCGTCGAGAGTACGGAAAAGATAGCCAATGGCGGATTGTTCGTCTAGAGATGGAACAATTACATCCCATTCTTTCACCTCAGACATCGGTACCAAATTTACCATTGCTGATGCTGGGTTAGCTTTCGTTAGCTTGTTTTGCATTTCTGACGATCTCATCCATTGTAAAAAGAATTCTTTATCAGTGTTTTTATTAACCCTTAATCTGATTAGAGCTTGATTAAACACACCTTTCTCAATTTCCTCAGGTACTAGTGAAATTTTTCCAATAGTACCAGCACCACTCATAATAAAGTCACCAGGTAACAATATAAATTTCTTTAGTTCATGATACTTTTCTTCTGAGATTCTATATCTAGTATTAAAGTGATCATAAATCGCATTTTGCTGTTCATAGACCACATACTCGCTATTTTGAACAAATAATTCTTTTTTTAAAGCACTACCAAATGGACCACGTCTGATTCCCTCTTCTGAGTTAAGCAAATTTTTAAATTTTACTTGTTGCCAATCAATTTTAGAATTATTGAATCTAATTTTAGGAATTTTTCTATTCTGATTTTTCATCGTCACTTCTTTCTGACTCTTTTAATGCTTTAGATTTACCCTTAAATTTTACTTGTGGAGTAACTGTTATATCTATTTCACCTTCTCCATCAACATCCACTTCAACAGGTATAGGGTATAACTCACCTACTATAAATGCTGTCCCTGTCGGTAAATAAGAAAACCTTGTTAACTGATTTTTATTTATATAAGGAATAGTTTTCAGAAGATATTCTAAGTCAACATTATTTTTGATTCGATGAATTAAATAATTGTTGCATTGAGAAAGAACAGTTGAAGATAACTCGCTAGGACGCTGGCTAGATAACATCAAGAAACAACCAAATTTCCTACCCTCACGAGCTATCTTCTTAAAGACTTCAACTTCACCAAATAGACTATTTTCGTTTAATTTTGATATATATCTATGTGCTTCTTCAAAAATAAATAAATTAACGTTCCTATCGTTTATATCTTTTTCAGAACTCTTTTTGAACTCTTTTTTTAACATATAAGTAGTGAAAAATAATAATAAATCATCATCTAAACCAGAAACATTATATACCGTAATTTTTGATTGCTTAGCGTCTTCACCACTCTCATCTATTTTTGCTTTAAATAAGCTACCATATCTTAATTGAATGTGTTTAATTCTAGTTTCAAGGGTTCCTGAATACCCTCTTGCTTGAGTATTCCCTTGACACTCTTCTAGGAGAAATACAAAATTTAAAGCTTCAAACAAGTCTTCAAAACTTTTTATTATATAACTAGCATTCTCAATTTCTTTAGTTATTTCCGAATGACTTACATACATTCTGTTCTTTAATTTAGATTTGAATATTGTTTCATCTTTACTGTCACTGAAGTTACCAAATCGAGCGTCATACTTTGTTGTATCAATACTTGTATTCTGTAGGATTCCAATAATTTTAGCTCGTTTAGCTACAGCATCAGATTGTTGATTATGATATAAGTTATAGGCTATAAAACAACTTAATTTTTCTCTATCTAATTTGCTTTCTAATAGACAATTAGCTAACTTCAGTGCTGTTTGAACCACAGGTAACTGTACTAGTTCTGATGGTTTAATTAAATTCAACCAATCTTGCAGTTCTAATGACTCTATTTTTATCGATAAGTCTTCCAATACATCAATATTATTCACACCCTCTATCTGCGAATACTCATTATGAATATCAAAAACATTTAAATACAAATTACTCGTTTCTTTAGTTGATATTTCTTTAATGATTTTTCTGACTGTAGTAGATTTTCCTGAACCAGTATTACCTATAATAGCAGAATGATGAGTTAACAATTTATTAAGATTAATTTGTGCTTCATATTTATTCTGGATAGTTCCTATGGAAATAGATGATCCACTTTTTTCTATAGAAAAAACGGTTCGTAATTCAGAATCACTTGATAAATAGACTTTATCTTGTAAAAATGGATATTTTTTTAGATTAAAATTTATTTTTTCATTTTCGATTATACCTATAGGAACGCATTCAAATCTCCCAATATAATCAAATTTTGACTTTTCATCTTTAACAATTTGTATTTCTTTATCTTCAACCCTAATAACCTGATATATAAACTTTTCTCCAAACTGGCTCACAATTGTTACGTAGTCTATAACCCCCTGTGCTATATAAATCTCTCCATTATAGTTATAAATCAATTTTTCAAAGTCGCTAACTTCAAAAATTAATCTATCATACGAGACTGCTACTACACGCCCAATACTATTCATTTGAATCATCTCCTTCTTGATCTGATTCATCCTTTGAAGAATAATTTATTATTTCATTTACAATATAATTAAAATAATGTGCTTTTACATTTTCGATAGAAGTATTTCCACCAATCAAATGAAATCCTGTCACCTTTTTAAAATCTTCGAAAAATTCACCCATTTTTTTCTCTGTTTTATCACCAAAAACAATCAAATTAAAATCTTGATTTTTTAAGTTTTGAGAAATAATATTATTAATATGCTCATCAGGAAAGCCATATCCCATCACAATTAGTGTTGTATTCGGTACCTGAAGTATATTAGCAAACTCTCTAAATAATTCTGAATATGGTGCTTGTGCAGTTTGCTTATGTTTTAGCATTGTTGGATAAATAACAATTTCTCCATCAGTCTTGTCAATATTATCCTTTTGTATTAATTGTCCTTCTTCATCTGAAGTCCAGTTAATGGAACCATGTATTTTTAACAAGTTAGCTTCTTTAGATGTAGGTTGCCAAACATCTTTATATCTATTAGTATCATCTACTACTCTACTTCTAAATAAATTTACATCAAATTTTCTATGTAAATTATTTTCAAAGCCTGTTGAATAAACAATTCTATTATTTTCCAATGAGTACTCATTAAATAAATCATAATTTGTCGTAACTATGGTAACTTTATTACTTAATACTCCCCTAAAATTAAAAACAGATTGATAAAACTTTTGATAAGTAGATAATGTTTCACTATCTTTGTATTTACTATCATTCAGCCTAGGTATTGTTTCTAAGAAATTGGTTTTTAATATTTTTATCACTTCTTTTAATTTTTTATCACTTGGATTAAAACTCAAACCATTCTGTAACCAATTCAGTAAGCTTTCAATATCTGAAAATGACTTATAAAAATTTTCTTTTATGAATTTTTTAACTTCATCAGATTGCTCCTCTACAAATTCTCCAATCGTTTTTTCAACATCTCTTGCACTACCTAATATTTTTTCAACTTCTTTTAATTTTACTTTGTCATTATCTCCCTTTTTTCCTTCTAACCATTGTTTAAATGATTCCAAGTTACTAATGAGATAATCCATACTTTTAAGATTTAAAAATTCTATTACCTTTTTATATACATCATCTTCATTTTTTATGATATTAGACATTGTTTTAGACATGAGTTCGATAGCTCCTGACGAACATCCAGAGCCTATAAAAAAAACTAAATTTTTAGATATAAATCGCTTGTTTATGAATTCATTTAATAATTTTTTTTGTTGTTCTTCATTCAACCCATCTAAAGTATCTTTTCCATTTTCATAGTGGTAAATCTTACCTTTTATACTATTTTCTTCCATAATTATCTCCTAAAATACTTATATCAAGACATAAGATAATGGATATGGATACCAATTATCTTGATACTCTACGGTATATGTTTCCTGATAATCTCAACTTTATGGAGGATACCATAATAAACAAAAGTTAAAATTTTACTTATTGTGGTGTCCTGATAATACGCTTGCTACTAATTAAATTATCAAATCACTATCAGAATAATCAATCACTTCATCTATTTTAACATTAGGGACAAAGACATTAAAATTAAGTGATGGTTCTTCATCGCAAAAACTTCTCAAATGAATACCCCTTGGTATTTTTTCATTTAAATTATAAATTAGTCTTGCTTCATACTTCACTGTGATTTTTTTCTTTTTACAAATTTCTTTAACAATTATATTCTCAAAGTAGGTTTGATTATGGCCCCATTGGGCAGTATGGTGATTACCCTGATTTGACCATTTAGTTTGCTTGTATATATTTTTATTATTCTTCTTACTAGTATTAAAACGAGTACCCTTAAAAAGTTGTCTACCTAAAATATGGCCAGCGTCAAATCCTGTTTTTTTGAATGGCGACGTCCCCTTAGGACCTCTTCCCTTAACTTCTTCTATCGTTTTTAAAGATATAATGCCATTTCCCCCAGTTGGCAGATTGTCATTAGTATCAAAATTTTTCGGATGTCCAATGTCTATGTTAGAAAAATGTTCCTTATTAATTGAGTTATCCATAACAAACGAACCCTTGTAATATTTCAACTCTTTTTCTGACTCCACACCTAACTCTTTTAGTATATCATCTGTAAAAAAATCAGCGAATAGGTCTTCTTTTGGAAATTGACTCATAATTTTCTCCTCTACCTCCCAACTCTCAGTGGTTCAATCACCTCTTCGATGAGTTTGGTGTAGGCTTCTTTGATGTGTTTTTTGTAGCTGAGCGGGTTGAGGGCATCAGCTGTTTCTGCTTTGTAGTCTTTGTAGTGTTGGCTCTTGGTGAGCTGGCTTTCGCCGGATTGTTTCTTAGCACCCTTACGGTAGTGTTGGACATAGTAACGAAGTTCATCGAGTCCGACATACCATTCTCTGGCAAAGCGTTTAAGATGGTCGTCGATGATGGCTTCAATCATAGTGTCCAAGACACCAGTGATAGATTGTCCTTGGTAATCTTTAGGATTGGCTTGGACTTCTTTCCACAGATTTCGGATGATTTCGGCTAATTTTGGATTGGTGCGTTCCAGACTCTGGATATAGTTATCAACTGTTTCGATATCTTTGTCACTGAGGGCCTGTGGACTATCTTCTTCCTGCTGAATCATACTTTGAATCAAAGTCAGGATGTAAGCATAGTTAATCTCATCTACTTGGACCGATTCAAGTTCATAGTGGATGTCAAAGAGATTATCATCACCATCGTCTTCAGCTCGGCTTTTGAGTTCTGCTAGGATATTTTGATAGATTCCTAGATAGGTTTCGAGCTTTTCATCCGAAAGTCCTGTCTCTGCATAGATAGCCGCTTCATCGTATTCGCTATAGACACGGATAGATGCCAAATACTTGTCAAAGGTTTGATAAGCTTTGGCAATGCGACGGAGTTGTGGGCTAGTGGCCTGATCTATCGTGATGATATAGTTTTCCACATCTTCCACTTTTACTTGAAAGTCTATCCAGGCTTGGATAAAGTTAGCTTTTTCTTCTGCCCAGTCTGGGGCAGTAACATCATTTTCACCACCGTTTGAGTAGAGTCTAAGGGCGTTATCCACAGCCTCTTTAAAGGCCTCTGGCCTTTGGAAGGTGATGATATGGCCATAACGCTTTTTACTGTCAAAGATACGGTTAGTGCGACTAAAGGCTTGAATCAAATCCTGTGGACGCATGGGCTTACGGTCGATGAAGAGAGTAGATAGACAAGGGGCATCAAAACCGGTCAAAAGACGGTCTACAACGATAACCAAATCCAACTGCTCTTTACGAGGAATGTATTTGTCTAACTTTCTAGCCAAACGATTATTGATATCCGTATTAAAGCCACGCAAATCAGCCATATTAAAATGCGTCCCATACTCTTGATTGTAATCGTCCATGACCTGCTTCATGTGCTCTTGGTAGCCGATAGATTCTTCTTCATTTTCCGACACTGAGTAAGTGACTGTCACCTTTGGAAAGTCAAGTAGCACGCGCTTAACCCGCTCTGACACCTTGACACGTTCCTGTCCTGCCTTGATACTCTTGAGCAGATTGTAATAGGCCTGAGCCTGTGGAATGGACTTAACGGTTAAGATGGCCTCGTAGGTCTTGCCCTCACCATTTGGGAAGCCCAACTGTTGATAACTTTTGTTTAGGATAGCATCCAAGACTTCTAGCATGTGCTCTTTATCTTCATAGACAGAGTCAGGAAGGTCTTCTTCAGGAATCGGCGAAATAATGGTATTACGATAGTCCACTTTAAAGCCAAGAACAGCCCCGTCATGGATGGCTTCTTTGACCGTATACTCATGGAGGCGTTCGCCATATTGTTGGTGGGTGGTTTGTGCCAGATCACCTAATTGCTTGCGTTTATTTTCCTTGAAAATCGGTGTTCCTGTAAAGCCATACCAGAGCGAATTGTGGAAAAAGCCTTTGATGTCTTTTTGGGTCTGAGGCGTGACCGCACGGTGACATTCATCCACAACAAAAGCCACACGAAGGTCCTTGATTTTTTCCGAATCCTTTTGATATTTACCTTCTTGGAACTTGCGCATCATGGTTGTGATTTTCTGGATAGTCGTCACAATCACACGCTTATCATTTCCTGCTAAACGCTTGACCAAATCATGGGTATTGTCCGTTTCGTCGATATCGATGACATCATTAGCAGCGTAGGAAAGAAAGGACGATGTCGTCTGCTGGTCAAGGTCCCTACGGTCCACGACGAAAATCGTCTTCTGAATGGCTGGAATCTGCAAGAGGTTGCGAGCCACCTTGTAGGAGGTCAGGGTCTTACCAGAACCTGTGGTATGCCAGATATAGCCTGATTCCTGTCGGCGAGAGGCATCTTGAACAGACTCGATGGCATGAATTTGATAGGGACGTAAAAGGATGAGGGCTTTTTTACTATCATCAATAACGGAGTACTGCATCACCATCTGATGGGCACGTGGAATAGACAGGACCTCATGGGCAAAGTCCATGAGACTGGTCATGGGTTTATTATCTTTATCCACCCAAGATGTCAAGAATTGTTTATTGAGCTTATCCTCTCGTGCAGCTGCGATATAACGTGTATCCACCTTATTAGTCACAACAAACATCTGGAGGGCAGAATAGATGCCACGTAACTTACCTTCACGGTCATATTTTTTGATTTGATGAAAGGCATCCAAAAAGGCCACACGAGGGCTCTTGAGCTCGATATGGATAAGAGGAAGGCCATTAATCATCAGAGTTGTATCTAAACGGCGGTCCTGATCTTGTGGATAAGCCTTGTCACGTTCTACTTGATTAACCACCTCGTAACTGGATTTTCCAGCAGCAATATTATCACGCCAGATGACAGAAAGTCGGATAGTCCCAAGGCTAGCATCTTCACGCTGTACCTCGACTTTAGCAATACCATTTTCACCCGCCAACCACTTAGCAGCTTCATAATAGTTAATGAAATTAAGCTGGTTCTTGATTTGACGTTTCTCCTGCTCAGTCAAGGGATGGTCAGCAAGGAGGGCAACGTTATTTTGCGCTAACTTCTCAAAAAAGTTGTCCCATAATTGATCTTCATTTTTTAAGTCTGGGCGATAGGTCCACTGGCTCTCACCAGAGATTAATTGCTCGATTAATTGACGTTCTATCTCAAGTTCTGGAGTAACTGGTGGCATGACTAATCCTTTCAATATTGTCGTAATCCCTTACATTATAGCATTTTCACGGTTTCTTTCATAGTTTTGGGAAAATTCCAACAAAAAAACACGGTAAGTCCGTGTTAATCGTTTTAGAATAGTAAATCATAATTGTTATGAAGATACATTATCTTCCCTAAACTTACTTCACATGTGAATCAAGTGGGACTACTGCCAATGTCTTTCCTAGACTAGCCAGTATTTTAAGAACCGTATCTAACTGAGGTGCCGTTTTTCCTTTCTCCATACGTGCGATAACAGGTTGTTTGACACCACTTAGCTCTTCTAGTTTCTTTTGGGAAATGCCTTGTTTTTTACGAGCATCAATAATCTCAAGCATCAGTGCGACACGGAGTTCACTCGCCGCAATTTCCTCTTTAGTGAAAATAGTTTTCTGTAAATCATCCCAACTACTTCCAATTGCTGGATTCTTTTCTAGGGTCATCTTACAATCCTCGCTTTCTAATATCATCTAAAGCTTTTTGAGCCTTCATCAGCTCACGTCTTGGAGTCTTTTGTGTCTTTTTCACAAAATAATGAAGCAAAATAAAACCATCATCTAGCCATGCTGCAAATAAAATTCTATCTCTTAAGGGTCTTAGTTCCCAAATCTCTCCTTCCAAATGTTTAATGAATGGTTCACCAATCATGGTTCCTCTATTTTTTAACATAGTCAGGTAGTCTTGAATTTTATGCAATTTAATTCTAGAATCTTTACTTGAATTCATAGATAATGTTTCAATATACTCTCTAACAGGTTCATGTCCATTTCTATCTTTATAAAAATGAATAGGATACATACAAATCTCTCTTCCTTTATTATAACTTATAAGTACTTACATGTAAATACTTATAAGTTATTATTTTAAAATATCACTATTTAAATTTATATTCGTAAAAGGTTAGGAAAAATGATAAAAAGCCACCTATAGTGGCTCAGAATGTATATTATTTATGATCTAGACATGGCAAAAATACGAGTAAGCGACCAAATTTTGTAGCCCTTTCCATCTGGAAAAGGTTTATCGGAGACTTTTTATTCCTCCCTATGAATGGTAAACCCTGTAGCTTGTTGGTTAGCCATGATGGTCATGTCTGAAATCTGAACACGTCTTGGTTGCTTAGTGACATAAAGGACTGCATCCGCAATATCTTGAGCTTGGAGGGCTTCTAAACCTTGATAGACTTTGGCTGCCTTGTCCTTGTCCCCGTGAAAACGAACTTGAGAAAAGTCGGTCTCAACGATACCAGGTTGAATGGTCGTCACCTTGATATCTGTGGCAATGGTATCGATACGCAAGCCATCGCTGAAAGTTTTTACTGCGGCCTTGGTAGCTGAATAAACGGCTGCCCCTGCGTAGGCATAGATGCCCGCCGTAGAGCCCATATTGATGATATGGCCCTCATTGGCGGCAACCATGCTTGGCAAAATCTGACGTGTCACCATCATCAAGCCCTTGACATTGGTGTCGAGCATGGTCAGCATGTCCCACTCCTCATAGTCTTGATAAGCTGTTAGACCTAGTGCCAGACCTGCATTATTGACCAAGACATGAACTTGCCCCACACTTTTGAGAATAGCTTGGCAAACATCCTTGACCATGGCCATATCAGTGACATCCAGGGCAAAGGTCCAAACTTTTTGATCTGGATAGGTTGCTTGGAGCTCTTCTTTTAGAGCTTCTAAACGCTCTACACGGCGACCGGTTAGGATGAGATTTTCTCCCTCTTTGGCAAAGGCACGCGCCGTTGCTTCACCAATTCCTGATGTTGCTCCTGTAATAAGTACGTTTTTAGACATAAAATTCTCCACTTCTATGATTCTGCTGCCCCTAATCGTTGTTGGTTAATTCACTCAACTTCTTGATAAAATCAGGAAGTTCTGGCTTGGGGAGGTTAGATTTCTTATTTCCCGACTTCCAAAATATCCAGAGCAACTGGTTGAAACCGTCCTGCAGAACTTTCTTTTGTTGGTCCGAGAGATTACCAAATTCTTGCAACAGTTGGCCTAGCTTAGGGAGAGTTTTTATCCCAATATCATCCAGACTTTCAATTCCAGAATCAAGAATGGTATCAAAGAACAAATCACAAACCTGCTTGAGTTCTTGATTTGGCAAGGTCTCAATCCATTCTTGGAAGGTCTCTTTCAAGCGTTGACTCAAGTCCGTCGGCTGGTCCTCATAAACAAAATCATTTGTTTCCAAGTCAACCTGCCAAAGTAAGACATTGTGTTGAGCAATACCAATGCCATCTGATGCTACAAGCTTTGCGGCCTTGTCCCAGTAAAGCATGACTCCCACAACGGATTCTTGAGGTCTGACAACCGTCATCTTGGCTTTCAATTCTTGGTAAGAAGGCTTCTCTAAGAGGGACTTCATCAAGCCCGGAGAATCAAGAAGCAAGAGCTCTGCTATTTGCTCACGCAAGACAGTCGAACTCTGAACAGCCGAATAGAGGGCAAGATTACCACCCTTGGAATGACCAGAAACAGCGATGTGACCACTGAGGTTTGGCAAGTGCTTCTCCAGAAAGGCAATGGCTGAGCGATGGGCAGGAATTTCCCGACTGTAGGTCAACTGAAAATCTTCCTTCCAACCAATGACGCTATCATCTGTCCCACGAAAGACAATCTGCTGGTAGTCCATTTCAGGAAGACTGAAAATCATAGCCGCAAACTGTTTTTCCACTTCCTTGTCCAAGACACTACAGTAGTCACTTAGATTAAGTCTAGCGAAACGCCTAGACCTGACCATGGCCTCAGCCAAATCTACCCGTTCCTTAGTCACCATGAAGCTGTAGTCTGGATTTAGGTCCTTCCCTTCAGCATAGTCATGTAGATTGATGGTTTCCTTCAAATCACTTGCCGTGAGCCATTTTTCATAAGTCAGGTAACCAATCTCATTGATGCAAACCTTATCCAAAATATTAAGAGGCTCTTTGTCGAAAGGCAAATCCTTAACCTTTTCAAGATAATCGATTAAATTGGACATCATTACTCCTTAAAGTCTTTCTTACTTTGATTTTACTAGAATTTTCAATAAATTGTTAGTGAAAAATGTGATATGATAAGAGAGATTATTTATTAGGAAAAGGAAGCTTATGACTGTTTCACGATTTTACCGTATCTTACTAGCTCTCTGTGGACTGGTAGGAGTCTCTATCCAAATCCTTGATGATGGTTGGGGCATGTTGCTCTATTACACTGTTTTGTCCAATATCCTTGTCTTTTCTAGTTTGATTTTCTTTATCATCTATGACTTCAAAAAAGAGGATGCGACGACTAATACCAAACTCTTGCGTTACAAGGGTGGCGTAACCATGGCTATCCTCATCACTGGAGTCATCTATCATATCCTCTTGGCACCTATTACAGAGCCTGAGAAATTCTGGACCCTCCGTAACTTCTTGGTCCACTATATTGTGCCTTGGGGATTGGTGCTTGATACCCTCATTTTCGATGCTAAGAAGGCCTACCGTCTACGTGAGCCAATTTACTGGTCCGTGGTCCCTCTGTCTTACTTTGCCTTTGCCCTTCTAAATGGCTTGGTACTAAAACTCCCAATTCCAGGTGCCAAAGATAGCCCCTTCGCCTACTTCTTTATCAATGTCAATAAATTTGGTTGGAACAAGGTCTTGGTAAATGTCCTAGTCATCAGTGCTGGGTATATCGCTGTTGGCTATCTCTTATATCTCTTGAAAAAATTTATCGGTCGTAAACCGGCATAAAACACGAACTGAGCTACCCTAGGTAACTCAGTTTTTCTATTGCAACAAGCCCAATTTATCAAAAGCTTTGTACAAGCCATCAGCTTCAACATCGTCTGTGACTAGATCTGCCATAGCCAAGATTTCTGGCCCACCATTTCCCATGGCAACGCCAATCTCACAGTATTCCAACATAGGGATATCAATCTTGGCATCTCCGAAAGCAATGGTGTCCGAACGCATAGCACCCAAATATTCCAAAAGAACATCAATGGCATGAGCCTTGTTAATATCCTTAACACCCAAATCACCAAACAGGGCTGTTTCACCTCGACCTCCCCAAGTATGGGCTTCAAGCTGTGGAAAAGCTTCTTTTGAATCCAAGTGATCCTGATAGGACTCCAAAACGAAACTGACCTTGTTTAGGTCGTCACGATAGAGTTCCCCACCATACTTGAGGCCATGAATGAAATCTTCTGGTTCCTTACCCTCCACAGACTCTGCAGATTGCCCTTTTGAATAGCGTAAGTCTTAAGTGTCTCACGCGCCCGCTCCCGAAAATCAGGACTGGCAAAGAGGCCGTTATTGCTCTCCAGATAAAAGGCCAGATGGCGCTCTATTAGCCAATCCACAATCTTTGCTGCATCTTCCTTGGAAATCAGCTGATGCATGAGGACTTGACCATGATGCTCCACATAAGAGCCATTACCACCAATCATCCCATCCAAGCCAATTTTCCATAATTCTGGTTGCATTTCTGCCTTGCTACGGCCAGTACAAACATAGACCAGATGCCCCTTTTCACGCGCCTGACGAATTGCCTTTACTGCTGACTCTGGAATGCGGTTATGATAATCTACCAACGTCCCATCAACATCTAGAAAAATAAGTTTTGACATATTTTCACCTCGAGTCTTCTTTTACTTTATTATACCCTGATACTGCTCCAAGAGATAATACTTTCCTCGGACAAACTGATACTATCCTATGATAGTATTGTTTCCAATCCAAAGCATTGCCATTTCTCCTGAAAGAAGCTATGATGAAGGTATGAATGATTTAAAAACACTACTGAATCACCTGCCCTATAAATTAGCAGCCTATGATGCCCAAGGAAACTTTCTCTACGACAACGGTGGCGCTGACGGTAGTTTCTTCCCCCGTGAGCCTGAAAATCTGCCTGATTGGGTCATGTCTGAAGTTCTAGCATCCTCTACCAAAGAAAGAAGTTATCAGATTCCAACTGACAGTTTTGATCAAGTTCTCATCCAGACCTACCAAGCTGCTATCGACAACGAAGGAAAAGTCCTAGGATTTTGGGAGACTATTTATGATTTGAAGCAACCTCTCAAGACCTATCTTGATAACTCTGCTCAAGCTCTTGTCGCCTGGTCTGATGCCACTAGTGGCGCTAGTTTCAAGGAAGAAACTGACTTTTAGGCTAAATTTCTTGCTTTAATAAATGAAAAATTCACTTAATTCAAGACCAGCGCAAAACACCCTTATTCATAAAATGTGCCTAAGTCAGCACTACAAAGGCTTTTTGGAAATCAGTCACTTTAATATCTCTCACAGAATTTATAAACACTCTATTTTGCATTTTTGCGCTATTTAAGGTAGAATGGGAGTAATGAGAAAAAGAATAAAACCGATCGTTGTTTACGTGGTTCTAGCTCTTTTAGGATTAGCATTAGTTATTGCAAATATTCACAATACGTCCAAACAGCAGGCGCATCTTCAAAACGTGAAATCTGCTATTCCTTATGCTACTACACCAAAAACAACAACCAGTAGTACATCTAGTAGTTCCGACGAGGAGCTGAAACTCAATCCCATTATCGACCTTTCGGGGTGGCAACTACCTCAGGATATCGATTACGATGTCTTGTCAAATCATATTTCTGGTGCTATCGTCCGCGTCTTCGGTGGATCACAGATTAGTAAGGATAGCAATGCCGCTAGTTCGAATGGGGTCGACAAATCTTTTAAAACACATATTAAAGAACTCAAAAAACGTGACGTTCCAGTTGCCGTCTATTCCTACGCTCAGGGTGCTTCTGTCAAGGAGATGAAGGAGGAGGCTCGTATTTTCTACAAAAATGCTTCTCCATACAAACCTACCTATTACTGGATTGACGTGGAAGAGGAAACCATGCCTAATATGGAGGAAGGTGTCCAAGCTTTTCTAGCTGAGCTCAAACGTCTAGGAGCTGATAAAGTCGGTCTCTATATTGGTGCTTATTTCATGCTTGAGCAAGAGGTTTCAACCAGAAACTTCGATGCTGTTTGGATTCCCGCCTACGGTACTGACTCTGGTTACTATGAGACTTTGCCAAACACTGATATTGACTATGATCTACATCAGTATACCTCACAAGGAAGTCTTCCTGGATTCGATAATATTCTAGATCTTAGCCAAATCAATCCCGAGAAAAACAAACGTAAAACCTTTGAAAAACTCTTTGGTAAGATTAAGCAAAAACCAACTAAAAATAAGAAGACTACTTCGACAAGTTCATCTAGTAGTCAGTAAAAACCAGTGTCTAAAGCACTGGTTTTCTTCTTGTCAAATTGGTTTAGGCTTGTTCGGACGAATATGGTATAATGGATGGTAGAAATGAATAACTTTAAAAGGAGATATGACAATGGCTAAGAAAGGCAAAGTCAAGAAGACCCTGGTTGACCAAATTCTTGATAAAGCTAAGATTGACCATGATAGCTTATCCTTCAATGGTTTAGAGGGGGAGCTTCCAGAAGATGTGGCGCGTGAGAGCATTTATAAAACCCTCGCCCTTAAGGGAGATAAGACAGGGCCTGTCATCGGCATTGTCCCTATCACCGAACACCTGTCTGAAAAGAAATTAGCTAAAATTTCAGGGAACAAGAAGGTTCAAATGATTCCACAAAAGGATCTCCAAAAAACAACTGGCTATGTTCACGGGGCTAACAATCCTGTGGGAATTCGCCAAAAACATAATTTTCCTATTTACATCGATCATTCTGCCCAAGATGCTGGCTTCCTCATTGTCTCAGCGGGGGAAATTGGGCGTTCTATTCGTATCAATAGTCAAGAACTTGCTGATTTTGTTAATGCTGAATTTGCTGATATTAAGGAGTAATCATGAAACTGTATTTTGTACGTCACGGTAAAACTGAGTGGAACTTGGAAGGCCGACTTCAAGGTGCCAAGGGAGACTCGCCTTTACTTAAAGAATCTATCGAACAAGTACGTGAGCTAGGTCACTACCTCAGTGACACTCATTTTGACTTGGTCTTCTCAAGTGACCTACCTCGTGCTAAAAAAACTACAGAGCTCATCATGGAGTCTCAAAAACCTAAAGCTAAAGTTACCTACACTAAAACTTTGCGTGAATGGCAACTAGGTAAACTAGAGGGGCAAAAGATTTCCCTTATCCAAGCCATCTATCCAAAAGAAATGGATGCCTTCCGTAACAATCTAGCCAATTTCCGTGCTAAGGACTTCCAAGCGGAATCTGTCTACAAAACAACAAAACGTGTGGCCGAATTTGTCAAAACACTTAAAGACAGTGATGCTAAAAATGTCCTCATTGTCGGTCACGGAGCTAACTTAACAGCTTCTATCCGTACCCTCCTTGGTTTTGAACCTGGTCTTCTTCGTAAAGCAGGAGGTCTTGACAATGCTTCTGTCACTATTCTCGAAACCAACGATTTCGAGCACTTCACTCTTAAATGTTGGAATGATACGTCCTATATGGATGAACAAAACAAGATTAGCTAAATCATCGACTGACTTCATAAGACAAGCGATCCTGATCAAGGGTCGCTTTTTAGCACTCAAAAAACCCTTAAAGCCTACTACTTCAAGAGCTTCACTTCTATTATTTCCTCCCTCTTGATAAATAAAACGGCCACACGAGGCCGCTCTATTTATCTTCCATATTTCATACGAAGGATTTTTTCCTGATTAGCATTCAAACGAAGAAGGATAACCACTTTATCAATACTCATATTGCTCTCAAGAAGACGTTCAGCCGCCATCATAAGACCATTATTGATACCTAGTTGAAGGACTGGATTTTCATTATCATTGATATCAAAGATATATTTGTTATTTGGAAGGTCGAAAAGGACTTTCACCGCTCCAAAGAGTTGCTCAAAACTATCGATTTCCAAGTCGAAGACTGGCTTAGTACCTGGTTTAAGGCTACGTCCACGGTGGTTAAACCACATAGAATGCCAGCCACCATTGAAGGCACCCATGACATCATTGTCATAAGAATCTCCAACATAGAGTGTCGTCGATGGATTCATGTCAAATTGCTCAGCTGCGAGGTTGAAGATTTCCTTCTCAGGCTTTTGGAAACCTGTCGCCTGACTGACGATGACACGCTTAGGATCAACGTAATCATAAAGTCCCAACTTCTTAACCTTTTTAAGTTGGTGCTCTGTTGGTCCATTGGTAATAATACCCATAGGAACATTTTTTTCCTTTAGGAAATCAAGGGTCATGCGCATCTCATCAAGCATGGTGATATTTTCCAACTCATGCTCGTAAACCTCTTGAAAATGGCTGCCCGTTTCTTCATCAATTTCACGGTAGCCAAACTCCAAAAGCGTCTCTTTACAGCGCCAAAAACGGAAATATTCGGTTGTCCACTCACCGGCCATTACACGTGGAAAACCAACATCAGAATAGTGGCGGAAACGAATGTAGGCTTGATTCATGTGACTCATATCAAAGTCAGGGAAACATTTTTCCATGGCAATACGATAAGGTGCCTGTTGGTCGTAAATAGTATCGTCAACGTCAAAAACAATAGAGGTAATCATCTGTCCGTTCTTTCTTATATCATTCTCTTGTCAGAGACTTAGATAAATTAGGAAGCTAACAACTAAACTACTACATGAGTCTGCTCCTAATTTAATCTTCAGTCTTGCAAAAGTAAGCTTTAAGTCAACTGTCTAGGGGCAATCTTACTCGTCTGTTTTTTATCAGATTGCAATTGCCCAAACAGTCTTATTATACCGTTTTTACCTTCTTATTTCAATTTTCGACCCCACTTAAGAAAAGATTATTCGTGTTTTGAAGACAGAAAAAGGTTTGGAACAATTTGTCCCAAACCTAATGCATCTTGTCATATTCAGACACTTATTTAATTTCTTTAAAGGTCATTTTTTGTTTGACTTCACCCTGACCACCTTTGGCAATCTGGTAATAGAAATCTTTTGATGTGAAGTGGTCACCATAAGCAAAGACCTTGTTGTACTGCCATTGTGACAATTGATCGTCCTCTTTTTTACCGAGAGTCAATGTTGTCTTCGTCACGCTGTATTCCCACTTAGCTGTTTGATCATTATAGGCCTTGTCAAAATCAGTCTGACTCTTAGCAGCATTAACCACTGTCGTACGATCCTGACTCACAAGTGCCTTGTTACCGCCTTCTTGGAAAGCTACATACATGACACGATTATTGACCTCACCATTTAGAGAACTTGAGTATTGGTAAACCTTACCAGGTACAACACTATCCAAATGGTGTGTTCCCCAGTAATAGAAAGCACCAAATCCAGCTCCCGTAACCAAGAGACAGGCGAGAACGACACTAATAATGATATTTCTCTTTGACATGTCTTGCCCCTCTCTATTCGTCACCAGTTAGGTCAGAGAAAGTTGCCTCTGAGTCTGTTTCAGTGTGGCTTGAAGAACTTGATGATGAGCGTTCAACACTTGATGAAGCCTTAGATTCAGATGATTTTTCAGTGCTTGATGATGAACTTTCTTTTTCCTTGTAAACATCAACGTTGAAAGCCCACTTATCACCCTTATAACTTACCTGAATTTGAGCATATTTTGCCTTGATAAGATCTGACAACTTACTATCACTGTTAAGAACATCGTAAATCTTTTGAGCGAGAGCTTTGGCATTGTCTTCCGTTTTAGCACCATCTTTAGGTCCATCTACAATGTCTTGAGCCTTAGGCGTTTCACCTTGACGGTAGAGGGACGTGCTTTCAGTGTCCTTCTTAGCAGTAGCATTTTCACCAGTCTTATCACCTTCATGTGAGAAGAAACTCCATTCAGGACGACCTGAACGTTTTTGTTGATATACTTGTTCGAATTCACTTTGAACCTTGTCTTGGAAAGCATCATCAGTCAATTCTTTTTCCTTAGAACTTTCTGTACTTGCTTTGCTTTCACTACTGCTTGCTGTTGAGCTTGATGCAGAAGATGATGATCCACTTGTCGAACTTGATGAAGCATCTTTAGATTCTGATGATGACGAAGATGAATCCTTGCCATCTTTAGAATCTTTGTCTTTATCGTTGTTATTGTTTGTAGTGCTATTTGAGAATGAAACGCTATTGTCAGAATTATCTGGAGCGTAAATCACTGTATTCTTAGAATGGTCATCAGAGACAAAAGTGCTGTTATTGATAATCACTCTGTTGTTATCACCATAATAGTTGTTGATAACAATCTTAGAATGTGCACAACGGTAACCATTACCAGTCACATGGTAACCTGCTGGGACATCACCATCACGTTTCAAGATGAGGACGTCACCTGCGAAGATAAGGTCAATATTCTGAATATTATTATCGTAGGCTAATTTTTCAATAGAAATTCCAGTCGCTTGAGAGATTCCCCACAAGGTATCTCCCCATTGAATCACGTATTGTTGGCCATCTAACTGCTGTGGATTGATGTTCTGAGTTGTCAAATTATTTGTAATTTGTTCAGGTGTGCTGGCAATCCAGTTTGTAATATCAGCAGCGTGAGCACTCGTTTGATTTTGATAAAAGCTATCTGCTAACACAGATACCGTAGGCATCCCAATAGGTGCTAGTAAAGCGCCAAGCATCACAGCTTTACTAACATAATTTTTCTTTTTCATCGTATTTCCTCCTTATATCATACGAAACTTACTTTGCTATTGTACACCCTTATTATTATATTTGTCAATAAATTCTATAACTTTCTAATCTAACATTAATACTAGTTAATGATTTGTCCTAAAAATAGACAAATCCTAGCTTTATTTATCTGACATTTAATCATTTGTCCTATCTTTAGAAGGTGATTTATGATACAATAATTACGACTATTTTATGGAGGACTAACATGTCAAATCAACACATGGAAGAATTAAACGATCAACAGATTGTCCGTCGTGAAAAAATGGCGGCCTTGGCTGAACAAGGAATCGATCCTTTTGGTAAGCGATTCGAACGCACAGCTACATCTGGTCAATTAAAAGAAAAATACGCTGACAAAACAAAAGAAGAATTGCACGAAATCAACGAAACTGCTACTATCGCAGGTCGTTTGATGACTAAACGTGGTAAAGGTAAAGTTGGCTTCGCCCACATCCAAGACCGCGATGGTCAAATCCAAATCTACGTGCGTAAAGATGCTGTCGGTGAAGAAAACTACGACATCTTCAAGAAAGCTGACCTTGGTGACTTCCTCGGTGTCGAAGGTGAAGTTATGCGAACAGATATGGGAGAACTTTCTATCAAAGCTACTCATATCACACACTTGTCTAAAGCCCTTCGTCCATTGCCTGAGAAATTCCACGGACTTTCAGACGTTGAAACAATCTACCGTAAACGTTACCTCGATTTGATTTCTAACCGTGAAAGCTTTGACCGCTTTGTTACACGTTCAAAAATCATTTCTGAAATCCGTCGCTACCTCGATGCTCAAGGTTTCCTTGAAGTAGAAACACCTGTTCTTCACAACGAAGCTGGTGGTGCTGCTGCCAAACCTTTCATCACTCACCACAATGCACAAAACATCGACATGGTGCTTCGTATCGCAACTGAGCTCCACCTCAAACGTCTCATCGTTGGTGGTATGGAACGCGTTTACGAAATCGGACGTATCTTCCGTAACGAAGGTATGGATGCCACTCACAACCCTGAGTTCACATCTATCGAAATTTACCAAGCTTACGCTGACTTCCACGATATCATGAACTTGACTGAAGGTATCATCCAGCACGCTGCTAAAGCTGTCAAAGGTGACGGACCTATCAACTACCAAGGAACTGAAATCAAGATCAACGAACCATTCAAACGCATCCACATGGTTGACGCTATCAAGGAAATCACTGGCGTTGACTTCTGGCAAGACATGACTTTGGATGAAGCCAAAGCTATCGCTGCTGAAAAGAATGTTCCTGTTGAAAAACACTACACTGAAGTTGGTCACATCATCAACGCCTTCTTCGATGAATTCGTTGAAGAAACATTGATTCAACCAACATTCGTTTACGGTCACCCAGTTGCTGTGTCTCCATTAGCTAAGAAAAACCCAGAAGACCCACGCTTCACTGACCGTTTCGAACTCTTCATCATGACTAAAGAGTACGGAAATGCCTTCACCGAATTGAACGACCCAATCGATCAATTGTCACGTTTCGAAGCACAAGCTGCTGCTAAAGAACTCGGTGATGACGAAGCAACAGGTATCGACTACGACTACGTTGAAGCCCTTGAATACGGTATGCCGCCAACAGGTGGACTCGGAATCGGTATCGACCGTCTCTGCATGCTCCTCACTGATACAACAACTATCCGTGATGTCTTGTTGTTCCCAACGATGAAATAAAGAATGATAAAAGTTTTCTTTGAGACCTACCTTAGGTGAAACGGGCGCTAGCGACTTCCTTGGAAATTCCATAACTAATTTTGAGCCTAAAGTCTCAAAAATTCTGAGTGGCTGAAACATTATGTTTCAGCCACTTTTTTCATAGCAGAAAGTCTTGATGGGGCTTGCTTTGAAAAAAATCTATCGTATAAAATAAAAGAGTTAACTTCCCTAAATATACTGACCACAAGAAGTTAGAGAGAAGGAGATTACAGCACCATAACGCTTGGTCGGATAAAATTTTTTTCATGCTAGCGAGAGTTTCAAAAACTGATGCAAGCTCCTGTCATGCTAGGATTTTTGAAGTACTCCACGTAATTTGATACCAAGTTTCCTAATTATGTACGTGAAAACATTAGCGATCGATGAGTGGAACTTTGATATTTCAAATCTTAAAATTAGATTTTTATTTTTTTGAAACTCTATATAATACCAATTAATCTGTACTTTTAATAACCATCATAATAATGGGTATAAGTAATCGTACATAATAAGCATTTTGTACTCGTCTTTCACCTTTTTCCATTACTACTTTTTTGATAAAATATTTCTAACAAAAGGAGGGAATTGTGAAAGAAATCATTAAAATTTTCGAGTACATTGTCGTTTACTTTATACCTATCTTATCCATTAGCATACAATTATTTTCTGAGCTAAAAGCTAAAAAAAGTGAGGAAAAAGTTACTGCCGAACTGGCGAAAAATGAAGTTAATTTTACAATTGAAGAAAACAATGGTCAAATTATAATTAACCAAAACACTGACACAATCAACCAAAAATTGCAAGAACAAGTTGAACAATACAACCGAAAACTTGAAAATAGCAAATTTTATTCTAGAGTCTTATTCAAAATCTCAAGTTATATTTTCTTAGCAATTATCATTTTAAATTTCACCTATCAAATTATTAATGTTTTAGATACCCTATCAGCAGCACCTTGGCCACTAGCGAATCTCTTCACAAATCCAAATGCGGAAACTAAATTTCATGTTCTGATTATAGCTTTTAAGGATGCGTTACCAAGTATCTATAATCAAATTTTACAATTTATAGCTCTATTTTTACTTATAAACTCTATAAAATGGGGGGCACGTATCTATCTTTCAGTACGAGGAAGTACTGGTAAATTCTTATATTATTTATTTGTAAGTTCTATTTATTTCTATAACTCCATGCTGAACTTCAGCAGTACTATCAATAGCTATACTCAAAGACTACTACCTTATCTTAAAGACTCGTCTCAAGTATTTGTTACTCTTATTTCTACATTTATATTACTCTATATTGGTCTAACAGTTTCAGAAGTAACCGTCAATAGGTTCTTCGACTTACAAAAAGCAGAGAAAAAATCAACTGTTCAAAATTTTATCATCAACTCAATGGACAACTTTATTACCCAACTACTTATACCTATTTTTATATTAATTGTTATACGCTACATCAGTTAAAATAATATCCTAAAAGTATTGTTTATAAAAAAAATAGCATAAAAATCTAGTTATCCGCATAAAAACTGGACTTATCACACTTTATCAAGGTCAAAACCACTCAAT
>OIFF01000081.1_pt1 | contig 72033 bp, 69 predicted proteins | sample 1581981 | NCBI WGS metagenome assembly OIFF01 (sample SAMN07501067, study PRJEB24779) | human gut metagenome | isolation source: stool | host: human infant | place: USA: Pittsburgh, PA
CGATACCAGAATCCATTGCCCTGTCAGCGGGTTATAACGGCGATGCGGATGATCGACCGGGTTAAATTGCGTCATGATTCACCTTGTTTACATCACCCTCCGAAGAGGGGAAACCGATTCTACGGAGAGAGGATTTTTGCGGGGGTTGCGCCGTGTTTATTCATGGTTTGGCAAGGCAATTTCTTTGCTGACACGCAGCCCCTGGTTGTCAAAAATCATGCAGTGCTGGCTGTCAAACGCGAGGGTGATTTTTTGCCATGGGCGGAAGTGCACATCGCCGGGGAGCAGGATTTTAATGTTGTCGTGGCCATAGCACTGGCCGAAGAGATAGGTATTGTTGCCGAGTCGTTCCACTACTTCGCACTGGAACTCCAGTTGCGTGCCGCGCGTGATATCCGTAGAGAGATGTTCCGGGCGGATCCCCAGCGTGACCTCCGCGCCAGGTTCAAGACGAGACGTAGTTATCTGAAGCGTTAATGAATGTCCCTGCGCGAGCGTGACCGTCAGCTCGCCCGGCTGCCACGCCTTAACGGTCGATGGCAGGAAATTCATTTTCGGCGAGCCGATAAACCCGGCGACAAACTTGTTTATCGGGTTGTAATAGAGCGCCATCGGCGAGCCCATCTGCTCAATATTGCCGTAATTCATCACCACGATTTTATCGGCCAGGGTCATCGCTTCCACCTGGTCGTGGGTGACATACACCATGGTCGTTTTCAGCTCCTGGTGCAGGCGCGCGATATGCAGACGCATCTCGACACGTAACTCGGCATCGAGGTTAGAGAGCGGTTCATCAAACATAAACACACGCGGGTTACGCACAATTGCGCGACCAATCGCCACGCGCTGGCGTTGACCGCCGGAGAGCTGTTTCGGCTTTCTGTCCAGCAGATGGCTGAGTTGCAAGGTCGTGGCGACCATCTCCACCTGACGGCGGATCTCCTCCTTCGGGACTTTATTGACCTTCAGCCCGTAACCCATATTTTCCGCCACGGTCATATGCGGATAGAGCGCGTAAGACTGGAACACCATCGACACGCCGCGATGGGCGGGGGCAACATCGTTCATCACCTCATCGCCAATCAATACTTCCCCTTCGCTTACCTCCTCCAGGCCAGCAATCATGCGCAGCATGGTCGATTTTCCACAGCCGGAAGGGCCGACAAACACGGCAAACTCGCCATCTTCAATCGACAGATTCACATTGTTCAGCGTCACCGTATCACCAAAGCGCTTGGTGACATTCCTCAGTCGTATATTGGACATCAGCGTTCCCCGAAATTAGTAACCGTTATGTGCAGCGATAAGCGCGTTGTCAGATGTTTTTGTATTACGTATAACAATCAGACGACAGGGCTGCTCAACCGCGAAAATTCATGCTCAGACTATAACTTCCAGTGTTTTAGCGCCCTATATCGAATTTTCATTTCTGTTGCGTCTGTCACACAACTGACAGTTAATTCTCGTTTTGTTAGTCACTCAAGCGTAACGTATAACAAATTCAATTAAGCGTATAAATACGTTTTAACCCCAGTGATATCAGGTGATTTTAACGTTGTCTCATCGGATGTCATTACTTGAAAACCACTAGAATGTTATACCTTGACATGAGGGTGATAATGAAAAAGAGAACACTTACCGCACTGATCCTCTCTGCACTGGCTGCCGGCCAGCTTATTAGCCTGTCGGCGCATGCGGCGACAAAGCAGCTTAACGTCTGGGAAGACATTAAAAAGTCCGTCGGTATCCAGGACGCTGTCAAAGATTTTGAGCAAAAGTACGACGTTAAAGTGAATGTTCAGGAGATGCCCTACGCGCAGCAGCTGGAAAAATTACGCCTGGATGGCCCGGCAGGTATTGGGCCGGATGTGCTGGTTATCCCCAATGATCAGTTGGGCGGCGCGGTTGTGCAAGGGCTGCTGACCCCCCTGAATCTGGACAAAGAAAAGGTTGACGCCTTTACACCTGCATCCATTAATGCCTTCCGTCTGGATAACACGCTGTATGGCGTACCGAAAGCGGTCGAAACGCTGGTGCTGATTTACAACAAAGATCTGCTCGACAAACCGCTGCAAAGCCTGCCGGAGTGGCTCGACTATTCGAAAAAACAGCGTGAGCAGAACAAATACGGTCTGCTGGCCAAATTTGACCAAATCTACTACAGCTGGGGCGCTATCGGTCCCATGGGCGGCTATCTGTTCGGAAAAAACGACAAGGGCGGCTTCAACCCGAAGGATATCGGCCTGAATAAACCCGGCGCGGTAGAGGCGGTCACTTTCCTGAAAAAATTCTACAGCGAAGGGGTCTTCCCGTCGGGGATCCTCGGTGACAACGGGCTGAACGCCATCGATTCACTGTTCACCGAGAAAAAAGCTGCTGCGGTGATTAACGGCCCGTGGGCTTTCCAGCCGTATGAAGCCGCTGGCGTTAACTACGGCGTGGCGCCGCTGCCAAACCTGCCGGATGGCAAACCGATGAGCTCCTTCCTGGGTGTGAAAGGATATGTGGTCTCTACCTGGAGTAAAGATAAGCAACTGGCACAGCAATTTCTCGAATTCATCAACCAGCCGCAGTATGTGAAAACACGCTATATCGCCACCCGCGAGATCCCGGCGCAGAAAGCGATGATTGACGATCCGATGATCAAAAACGATGAGAAAGCCAGTGCGGTAGCGGTGCAGGCCGCGCGTGCCACGGCAATGCCGGGCATTCCGGAGATGGGGGAGGTCTGGGGACCGGCAAACGCGGCGCTGGAGCTGAGTCTGACCGGGAAGCAGGAACCACAGGCCGCGCTCGATGCCGCCACCAAACAAATTCATATGCAAGTTGAAGCCATGCAGGCCAGTAACCAGTAACCGCTTGTTGTAGCAGAACGGGAGGGCAACCTCCCGTTGTCGAAAAGGAGTCGTACGTGATTATCAGTCCCAGCGAGAATTTTGCCAAAACGCAAAGTGCTGGCCGTCATGCATGGTGCGGGCTGCTGCTGGCCATCGTGCCGGGCTTTGGTCAGTTTTATCATCGTCAGTGGTTAAAAGGCCTCATCTTTCTTGTTCTGTTGAGCAGTTTTACCGGCATTTTCTATGATTTTTTGCGCGAAGGACTCTGGGGGTTATATACCCTTGGCGAAGAAGTGCCGCGCGATAATTCGATCTTTTTGCTGGCGGAAGGGATCATCAGCGTACTGATCATCGCCTTTGGCGTGATGGTCTGGTCTCTTTCTTTGCGCGATGCATGGATTAACGGTAAAAAGCGTGACGAAGGCAAGCCGCTCAATAGTGTGCGCAAGCAGTATCAGATGCTACTCAGCGATGGGTTTCCTTATTTGATGATCACACCTGGCTTTATTCTGCTGGTGTTTGTGGTGATTTTCCCGATCCTGTTCGGCTTCTCTATCGCGTTCACCAATTACAACCTTTATCACACGCCGCCCGCCAAGCTGGTGGACTGGGTGGGATTAAAGAATTTCGTCAATATTTTTACCCTCTCTATCTGGCGTTCGACGTTTCTTGATGTGTTGCAGTGGACCGTGGTCTGGACGTTGCTGGCAACCACCCTGCAATGCACCGTTGGCGTACTGCTGGCGATTCTGGTCAATCAGAAAGACCTGCGGTTTAAGCCTCTGGTGCGCACCATCTTTATTCTGCCGTGGGCGGTGCCGGGTTTTGTCACCATTCTGGTATTCGCCGGGATGTTTAACGACTCCTTTGGCGTGATTAATAACGCGATTCTGGCGTTTTTTGGTATCGCACCGAAAGCGTGGCTTACCGATCCCTTCTGGACGAAGACGGCGCTGATCATGATGCAAACCTGGCTTGGTTTCCCGTTTGTCTTTGCGATGACCACCGGGGTATTGCAGGCAATCCCTGACGATCTGTATGAGGCGGCGAAGATGGATGGTGCCAGTACCTGGACACGCCTGCGCACGATTACGCTGCCGCTGGTGCTCTACTCGATTGCCCCGATCATCATCACCCAGTACACCTTCAACTTTAATAATTTCAACATCATCTACCTGTTTAACAACGGCGGCCCGGCGGTGGCAGGGGCAAACGCGGGGGGAACCGATATCCTGGTGTCGTGGATCTACAAGCTGACCATGTCTTCGTCGCAGTATGCAATTGCCGCGACCATCACCATTTTGCTGTCGATTTTTGTCGTCGGCCTGGCGCTGTGGCAGTTCCGTGCCACCAAATCCTTTAAAAACGACGACATGGCATAAGGGAAGAAAAATGGCTAAATCACAAAGTATCCGCCGCGAAAAGTGGATCCGCCTGTCGCTCTCCTGGCTGGTTATCGTGCTGGTATCGGTGATTATTATCTATCCGCTGGTGTGGACGGTGGGTGCCTCACTGAATGCCGGTAACAGCCTGCTCAGCACATCGATAATCCCGGAGAATCTCTCATTCCAGCACTATGCCGATCTGTTTAACGGTCAGGTGAACTACCTGACCTGGTACTGGAATTCGATGAAGATAAGCCTGCTGACGATGATATTGACTTTAATCAGCGTCAGCTTTACCGCGTACGCCTTTTCGCGCTTCCGCTTTAAAGGGCGCCAGAACGGCCTGATGCTGTTTTTGCTGTTGCAGATGATCCCGCAGTTCTCTGCGTTGATCGCCATCTTCGTGCTGTCTCAACTGCTGGGGTTGATCAACAGCCATATGGCGCTGGTGCTGATCTACGTTGCCGGGATGATCCCGATGAATACGTACCTGATGAAGGGCTATCTCGACGCCATTCCGCGCGATCTTGACGAATCGGCTCGCATGGACGGTGCCAGCAACTTCCGCATCTTTATCGAGATCATTATGCCGCTGTCCAAGCCGATTGTGGCGGTGGTCGCGCTGTTCTCCTTCACCGGACCGCTGGGAGATTTCATTCTCTCCAGCACCATTTTACGCACCCCGGACAAATACACGCTGCCGATAGGTCTGTACAACCTGGTGGCACAAAAAATGGGGGCCAGTTACACCACCTATGCGGCGGGCGCGGTGTTGATCGCCGTGCCGGTGGCCATTCTCTACCTCGCCTTACAAAAATACTTCGTCTCCGGCCTCACCTCCGGCAGCACTAAAGGATAACCACATGAAAAGATTTACACCCGCTCTGCTTGCTGTTTGTCTCTGTAGTTTGTCCGCCAGCGCTTTTGCCGCCGACGCGTTAAAGACGCGCCCGTTCAGCGGCATGCCAGCCGACTTTATTAAAGGGGCCGATATCTCAACCCTGCTGGACGCCGAAAAGCACGGGGCGAAGTTTTATAACGACAAGAATCAGCCGCAAGATGCGCTCGCCATCCTGAAAGCCAATGGCGTGAACTATGTGCGTCTGCGTTTATGGGTCGACCCGAAAGATGCGCAAGGCCAGGCCTACGGTGGCGGCGATAACGATCTGGCGACCACGCTCGCGCTGGCAAAACGCGCGAAAGCGCAGGGAATGAAGCTGCTGCTCGATTTCCACTACAGTGATTTCTGGACCGACCCGGGCAAACAATTCAAACCGAAAGCCTGGGAAAAAATGGATTATCCGCAGCTAAAAACGGCGATCCATGACTATACCCGCGACACCATTGCCCGTTTTAAACAGGAGGGTGTGCTGCCGGATATGGTGCAAATCGGCAATGAAATTAACTCCGGCATGCTGTGGCCGGAAGGCAAAAGCTGGGGACAGGGCGGCGGTGAGTTTGACCGACTGGCAGGGTTGCTCAATTCCGCTATCGACGGGCTTAAAGAGAACCTGAAAAACGGCGAACAGGTGAAGATTATGCTGCACCTGGCCGAAGGCACGAAAAACGATACCTTCCGCTGGTGGTTTGATGAAATCACGAAACGCAATGTGCAGTTCGATGTGATTGGCTTGTCGATGTACACCTACTGGAACGGGCCGATCAGCGCGTTGCAGAGCAATATGGACGACATCAGCAAACGCTACAACAAAGATGTCATTGTGGTGGAAGCGGCTTATGGCTATACGCTGGCCAACTGCGATAACGCTGAAAATAGCTTTCAGGAAAAAGAAGAGAAAGCAGGCGGCTACCCTGGCACCGTGCAGGGGCAATATGACTATATCCACGATTTAATGCAGTCGGTTGCCAATGTTCAGGGCCATCGCGGCAAAGGTGTTTTTTATTGGGAACCGACCTGGATTGCGGTTCCCGGAAATACCTGGGCGACGCAGGCGGGAATGAATTATATCAACGACAAATGGAAAGAAGGCAATGCGCGGGAAAACCAGGCGTTGTTTGATTGTCAGGGGAAAGTACTGCCGTCGGTGAAAGTTTTTAATTAACTCTGGTGTTGTAAATTTCAGGATCTTTAATATGAATAAATTTGCGCCTTTAAGCCCGAAGGTTGTCTCGCTATTGCATGGCGCGGACTTTAACCCGGAGCAATGGGATAATTATCCAGGCATTATTGATAAAGATATTGCCATGATGAAACAAGCAAAATGCAATGTCATGTCGGTCGGGATATTTAGCTGGTCAAAACTGGAACCGCGAGAAGGGGAGTTTAATTTCGCCTGGCTGGATTCGGTTATTGAAAAGTTATATGCGGCGGGAATACATATTTTCCTCGCCACGCCGAGCGGCGCACGGCCTGCCTGGATGTCGCAGAAATACCCGGAAGTACTGCGTGTCGGACGCGATCGCGTCCCGGCACTGCACGGCGGGCGGCATAATCATTGTATGACCTCGCCGGTGTACCGGGAAAAAACGCTGAAAATCAATACGCTGTTAGCGGAACGCTATGCACACCATCCGGCAGTCCTCGGCTGGCATATCTCCAACGAGTATGGCGGCGAATGCCACTGCGATTTGTGTCAGCAAAAATTCCGTGACTGGCTGAAAGCTCGTTATCAGACGCTGGAAAACCTCAACCACGCCTGGTGGAGCGATTTCTGGAGCCACACCTATACCGACTGGTCGCAAATCCAGTCGCCGTCGCCGCAGGGCGAAGTGTCAATCCACGGCCTGAATCTTGACTGGCGACGCTTTAACACCGCGCAGGTCACCGATTTCTGCCGCCATGAAATCGCTCCGTTGAAAGCGGCGAATGCGCAGCTTCCGGTGACCACCAACTTTATGGAGTATTTCTACGATTACGATTACTGGCAGCTCGCGCCAGCGCTCGATTTTATCTCCTGGGACAGCTATCCCATGTGGCACCGGGACAAAGACGAAACGCAGCTTGCCTGCTACACCGCGATGTACCACGACATGATGCGCACGCTTAAGGGCGGCAAGCCGTTTGTATTGATGGAGTCAACGCCGAGCGTCACCAACTGGCAGCCGACCAGCAAAGTGAAAAAGCCGGGGATGCATATCTTATCCTCGCTACAGGCGGTAGCGCACGGCGCGGATTCGGTACAGTACTTCCAGTGGCGTAAAAGTCGCGGTTCTGTCGAGAAGTTCCACGGCGCGATCATCGATCATGTCGGTCATCTCGATACCCGCGTCGGGCGTGAAGTATGCGCGCTGGGTGAGATGCTCGAAAAACTCACCCCGGTGATGGGGTGTCGTACCGATGCGCGCGTGGCGGTCATCTTTGACCAGCAAAACCGCTGGGCGCTGGACGATGCCGAAGGGCCGCGCAACAAGGGGATGGAGTATGAAAAAACGGTCAATGAACACTACCGTCCGTTCTGGGAAAAAGGCATTGCGGTCGATGTCATTAACGCCGACGCCGATTTGAGCCGTTATCAACTGGTGATCGCACCGATGCTGTATATGGTACGCGAAGGGTTTGCTGAACGTGCCGAGGCCTTTGTTGCGGCGGGCGGGCATCTGGTCACGTCCTACTGGACCGGGGTGGTGAACGAGAGCGACCTCTGTTATCTCGGTGGTTTCCCTGGCCCGCTGCGCAAGCTGATTGGCATCTGGGCTGAGGAGATCGACTGTCTGGATGACAATGAGCGCAACCTGGTGCAGGGGCTGGCGGGGAACGATGCCGGATTACAGGGGCCGTATCAGGCGCGTCATCTGTGTGAACTGATTCATGCAGAGAGCGCCAAACCACTGGCGACTTATCGGGATGACTTCTATGCCGGTCGCCCGGCGGTGACGGTCAACCCGTTCGGTAAAGGTAAGGCCTGGCACGTAGCTTCGCGCAACGATCTGGCGTTCCAGCGCGATTTCTTTGCCAGCCTTATAGATGAACTGGCGCTACCGCGCGCCGTTGAACAGGATTTCCCGCCGGGTGTAGTGGCCACAGCACGTACCGACGGGGAGACCACGTTTGTCTTTATTCAGAACTTTAGCGCCCAGCAACAGACGATAACCCTGCCGCAAGGCTATCAGGATTGTCTGTCTGCCGCGTCCGTCAGTGGTTCGCTGACACTGACGCCCTGGGATTGCCGTGTTGTTCGCCGTCAGGCGTAAGGTCTGACTTATGCGCCTGCCCATTCGGGCAGGCTTTTTTTTATCTGTCGAAAATCAGGAGTCGATGATGGTGAGTCTTAAATCCTTCCTGCACTACTTCTCTGAACCGAAAAATGCCGCAGCAGCGCCCATCAGCGAAGCTGAGCGGCAATTGATCCAGCGGCTGGTGCAGGCATTTGGTGGTGCGCAGAATATTGAGAATGTGGATGCCTGTCTGACCCGGTTACGCGTAACGGTGAAAGACCTGGCCATTGTGGACTCACAGGCGCTGCAACATGCAGGGGCGCTGGGGGTCATTATTATTGGTCAACAGGTGCATGCCATATTTGGCAAGCAGTCCGATGCGCTGCGCAAGTTACTGGATGAACATTTCTTTTCCCGCACATAAATAAAAAGGGATACCCGCAAGGGTATCCCGAAATAAATAAAAGAAAAACAATGGCAATATAAATACTGTCAGGTAAGAACCCGGCAGTTCTCGGAGATAAATAACGAGGGTAATACATTACTAAACAAAATCATCTCGCGTTATATCGCGACGGCAGCACTAGACATATCCGAGGGCTTATGGATATAAGCAATCGGTAGTAACTGATGCGACTGATTAAGCGATAACGGGGATGATAATGTTTATTTACCACCAGGCTTCGACCTGTACGCCAAAGTTCCACGTATTATTTTTGGTTCCATCTTCAAATGACTTGCCATTTTCCGAATCATTTAAATACGAAGCAAATACGCGTAATTCAGGGCGTGACATAAATTCCGGGCCATCTGCCAGACCCACCGCGAAGGTGTATTTTTCACCGCTCTGTTTGTAATGGGTGCCGTTTTTATAGTCGTCTTTCTGGTAGAAACCACCGACTTCACCGATCAGGCGAACATAGTTGGTCATCTGATACTGCGCGCGACCGACCAGTGAAATCAGGCGGGTTTTGTCGGTATATTCCGTAATATCATTAGCAGATCCGTAGGTCAGCACGTGGTTGAGCGAGAATTTGCTGGTAATTGGAATGAGCCCGGTGTTGATCACGCGATAACCGCTGGCGTCGTTCACATAATGCCACATGTCATACCAGCCGCCGCCCTGCGATACCATGTTCTGTGCCAGCCCTTTGTTGGCATATTGCAGCACCAGTTTGTTGTAGCCGCCAAACATATCCTGACTGATTTCGCCGGTCACCATGACACCGTCATCCGCTTCGTATAATCCGCCGTACTCTTTCTGTTTTTTGGTCGGATTTGGCATCGCGTAGTCAATGCCGAACTCTGTCCAGGCGCCTGACCACGGCTTCCAGCCCGCGTAGCGAACGTCGATATAGTTGATGTTGACGTCATTGTCATTATCGACGCGGTAATCAACATCATTGGCGTCACCGCGGATCCAGGCCACCGAGACCGCACCTGGCCCGACGGTATAGTTTTCGACCCCGGCGCCGGAACCGGAGATATTCCAGTATTTGGTATCAATGATATGCAGATCGTGGCGCTGGTAGTAACGCTTACCGCCCCAGATAACCGCATTGGGATCGTTGGGAATAAGCCCTTTAATTTGCAGGTTCAACTGGCGTAAGCCGAACTGTGCGTCGTCGCCAATGGTGGTTTCGTTGTCGTTAGAACCGTCAGAAACCATGCTGACCATACTGTCGAGGTAAAAACTCACGTCATCTTTTTTATAGACTTCGGAACCCAGTTCCAGCTCACCGTAGGTATCGGTTTCGTTACCCAGACGACCCAGTTTGTTCTTTTGCCACTCAACCTGTCCGCCATCGCCGGACACGCCTACGCCGCCGCGCAGGTAACCGTGAAAGTCGATAGGGACAGATGTCGCAGCCAGCAAAGAAGTTGAAGTCAGCGCAGTGGCTAACGCAAGAGAGAGAGTGCGTAGCGTAGTGTTCATATCATTCCTCTTATTGTTTTGTATTACGTTCACATAAGCAGTGTCATAAAATGCCTAAATGTAAAAACTGGCAAACTAACGATTGTGAATATGTGATTAACTGCAAATAAATCAGCGTATTTTGTTACAGATAGCGAATCTGTTCACAATGTTGGAGGTTGTGAGCGTCATACTTATTTTGTTAAAATGACGCGGAGGGATGCGTGACGAGCGTTTTTTCAGGTCGCCCCTGTTACACTTGGCGTATAACAACATAAGGAACCGGACCATGAAGTCTAAAAGTGCAACGCTGGAAGACGTAGCCCGTCATGCGGGTGTCTCCTACCAGACCGTGTCCAGGGTACTCAACAAATCTGCCAATGTATCCGAAACCACGCGTTTAAAAGTGGAGAAATCCATAGAGTTATTGCGTTATGTACCGAACCGGCTGGCGCAGCAGCTAGTCGGTAAGCAAAGCCAGACCATCGGCCTGGTGACCACCTCTCTGGCGCTCCATGCTCCTTCACAGGTGGCGGCGGCGGTGAAACGCTACGCCAATCTGGATGGCTACCAGGTGTTGATTTCCATGATCGATGAGAACGTCAATCAAGACATTCAATTCGCTATCAACGAACTCAAGTCGCAACTGGTGGATAAAGTCATTATCAACGTGCCGCTGGAAACCGAAGAGGCGCAACGCATCGCTTCTGACAACGATGACATTGTCTGCCTGTTCCTCGATGTCGATCCCTACAGTTCCGTGTTTAACGTTTCGTTTAACCCGGCAGACGGCACCCGTGCCAGCGTCAAACATCTCTATGACCTGGGCCACCGGGAGATTGCGCTGCTGGCCGGGCCGGAAACCTCCGTGTCAGCCAACCTGCGGCTGAAAAGCTGGCTAGATACGCTTAACAGTTATGGACTGAAACCGGTGACCATTTTTCATGGTACCTGGGATGCGCAGAGCGGTTATGCGGGCGCGTTGCAGATGTTACGTGAAACACCGAATTTCACCGCCGTGCTGGTGGGGAACGACCAGATGGCGCTCGGCGTACTCAGCGCATTTCATCAACACCAGGTCGCTATTCCGGGTGAGAAATCGGTCGTGGGTTATGACGGGACCTATGAAAGTTCGTTCTTCCATCCGGCATTGACCACCGTTTCGCTGGATCTCGATTTGCAGGGAAAGGAAGCGGTGCGCCGCCTGCTCGATAGCGGCCACGGTGATTCGGCGCGTAGTTCGTCAGTGTTACCGGCGAAGCTTATCGTCCGTCACTCCACCGGGGGTGTACAGGAACAGGAGGTTAACCTGCAGGATATCGCCCGGCAATTGCAGGAAATTGCACATAAGCTGTGGAAGTAACTCACGTTTGGCTACTGACGCCATACCAAAGCTCGTCGCGTTTTGTTGCATACCGTTTAATCGTGCTACTGCGCGATGGGTTCGTCAAATGCGGTCGGCGTGAAGCGGGGGAGAGGTGATTCACGTGGTGCCATTCTCTCCCCTGTGCTGGTCGCCAGCGGATTACTCGATAACACCACTGTCAGACTGCCGCAACCGCCCGGTGATGGCGATCAGCGCATGAACGTCTTCTGGCGTCAGCTTATCGAGAAAATTCCGCCGCACACTTTCCATATGCACTGGCCGTGCTTTGGCGAGTAGCTGATATCCAGCTTGCGTAATACTTACCGAAATCCCTGCGAAGTGAGTGCGGCTTCTCTGTACAAGTTCTCGTGAGGCCATACGTGAGAGCTGGTGTGAAAGCCGGGACTTGTCCCACTCGAGGTACTCCAGCAGATCACGCTGAAGAAGTGCGCCATGTGGATTTTTACTGAGTGCCATAAGGATCATGAAATCCGGACCGGACAGACCGGTAGCATCATTAATGTCCCTGACAATACGCCCCGTTATCACTTCTGCAAGCCGACGATAGCTGCGCCATGCCATCCACTCGTCGTCTGAAATCTCTGCGGTCGTCATAATTTATCCAGAACTCTTGGTTGATGTATCAACTATGTGGTTATACAGTATACGTTTTGACGCCTGAGAAAAAGACACGTGTCGGACAAACTTAACATCGCCATCGTTGGCGGAGGCCCAGCGGGTCTCACTGCGGCCGTTATCCTTCAGCGCAGCGGTTTTAACATAACCGTATTCGAAGACGAATCTGCTGATTCTGAGCGCAGTCAGGGAGGCTCGCTTGATTTGCACGCTGACAGCGGTCAGGAAGCGCTGCGCAGAGCAGGCCTGCTTGCGCAATTCATAAAAATAGCCAGGCATGAGGATCAGCAAAGCAGGGTGCTGAATTACCGTACCGGAGAAGTTGAAGGCGACATGCTTACGCCGGAAGGCGAAATGGATAAACCTGAAATTGACCGTGGCGAGCTGAAAAATCTGCTGCTAAATGCCCTCTTACCCGAAACCATTCAGTGGGGGCATAAACTTCATTACATTGACTACGGCCTGAATGGAAAGCACGGGCTAAATTTTAGAAACGGCAGGCGTGTTGAAGCCGACATTATCATTGGTGCGGATGGTGCCTGGTCGCGGGTCAGAAATTACCTGACGCCGGAGCGCCCGTTTTACACGGGGATTACCTTTTTTGAAGGCTGGATAGACCAACCAACCGGGGGAATCAATAGCCTTGCGGGAAAAGGGACTGCATTCAGCTTTGGAGGGGCTCAGGCGCTCATTACACAACGGAACGGCGGGGGGAGGATTTGCGTATACGCGGCCCTGAAACGCGACATGGATATCCTTAATCAATATATAGCGTCTTCCGGGATTAACGCCTGTGTACGTGACGGCTACAAGGACTGGGCTCCTTGCCTGCAGTCAGTTGTTAATGCGACCGGTGATTATGTCAGGCGTCCGATTTACAGCCTGCCCATGGATTTTGGCTGGGCGCCGCGTCCAGGCATAACGCTCATTGGCGATGCGGCGCATCTGATGCCGCCCGTGGGCGTAGGTGTCAACCTGGCCATGCTTGATGCCTCAGACGTTGCTCTGGCACTGTGCGAGGCATCGCATCCGCTGAACGGGTTACGCTATGCGGAAACCATCATTATGGAACGTGCGCGCGATATTATGCCCGGCGCAATATCTGGCTTTCAGAACTGGTTCAGCGAAAAAAAAATAGCCTGACGATTCTGCTTACGCACGGTTATGTCGGTCTCTTTTTCCATCATAAAGGCTTCCAGGCCTGATGAGTCAAACCGGTCTCTTGCGCACGGTGAGCTTTTAAGGTGTCGATAAATTGAAACAGCACTCAACATGCGACGGGATGCTCTGCGAGCATTGAAATCCGTGGCATATAGCGCAAATCGACTGAACGTGTAGTGAGATTCCTTCAATCAGATAACCCGTAAAAGAGAGCTACTGCGTTTTCTTGTCGCCATCACTGATGCTCGCTTCTGGCACAGAGCGGTCGGCATGAGGGTAGGCCGATCCGCTCTGTTCACTAAGTGGCCTTTATTCTCGCTGGTCTGCAGTATGATTCGCATAAGTGAATGATCCGGTAGATGAGGTTGTGCGGGTGTAAATTAACCTCATTGCGCCACACCACGAAAGTAATAACGTATGAGTAACAGACCTTCCTTCCAATATCATTTTCCCCTAAAGAACAGAAGAGCATTGCCGATATTATTTTCTAAACAGGGAGGAAAATGATGCAAGGATTGGCCGTTAATTTAGCCCGTGGTCTCATACTCGCCATACCGCTCTTCGCGAGTTGTCATCAAATAAAACGACGAGCACATCGCTGCATGCTGTTAATGCGCCTGAGTTACCTCTCTGTTAGTAATAACAATTCAAAAACAAATACCACAAGGAAATTACATTAATGAGTCATTTCATTAGCAAGAGTGGAGCAGGCAAAGCTGCTACCTTATGTGTCATGTTATTATTAGCTGGCTGTAGTACTTATTTTTCTAAACCTGCGCTGTATGTTCCCCCCGCGAACTCGCCGGATATCGCGAAGATTCGCTTGATGGGCGCACCCATGAGTTACGCTCTGTATCAGAAAGACAGTGATGGTAAGGAAACCGGCGGCTGGGTTCAGGAACATAGTGCTTATTTCAATATTCTCCTTGGCAATACCCATAATCTGGGGTTTCCTAAATTAAAAAATAAAGATTATAGCGACACCTTTTTCGAAACGACTTTACTTCCCGATCGTCTGACAACCATCCATCACTCTTTACACGGTGGTTGCAGTGTTAATTTAGATTTTACCCCGAAGAAAAAATCGTTGTATGAGGTTCATTATAGCTATGCAGATAAGACCGGTTACTGCGTTATTTATGTAAAAGAAATTAAATACGACGCTGACATGGGTATTTATTACGAGGATAATGTGAAATGAAAATAAAACATTTCCTTCTGCTGGTGTTGAGTACCATTGCGTTGAGCGGTTGTATTGCAAACGTAGACAAAACACGGATGTCTGATTTAAATAATTACTCAGAGAAGGTCATCCGGGACAGTATTGTTGTGGGTAAATCCACCAAAAAGGATGTGCTGCTACTCCTTGGGGCTCCTCTCACGCCAAAAGACTTTAAAACGGTAAACACCTGGATTTACGCTTCAAAGGTGGTGGATCGTCGCCTCTATTTCTTTATTCCGGTATTCCGCGACCGGGATCAACTGCTGTTGCTGCAATTCAATGATGCTGGTGTCGTGAGCAAAATGGATTACACCGAGAAGTAATTCATCGGCAGGCGTAATGCCTGCCGGCTTTTTCAATCACTGATTACTCGCCCCCGGCCTGAAAGCATGCTTATTACCAAAATAAGCACAGAGAAACGCGACGGCCATAAACGTCAGGAACGGCCAGGGAAATGTGACTATCCGCTATAAAAATGATGCACCATCACAAATTGTTGTGCTGGGTAATGCCGGCAATTAAGGGCTGGGCTGGCTGCTAATATACGGCATCTGTGACGTACTGCTCTATGCCGTCGTCGCAAATTTTCCTTAACCGGAAGAACAATCTCTGCTCACTCTAATAAGTATAGCTGGGGTGATAAACTGGCGTTAATACCAGGGCCGCAAGCCAACAGGCGAGATAAGCGATTCCCATACCTGAATGGCTGCGGACCGTATTTAATATCCAATAAACATTAACGCCAGTCGTCAGTCAGGTCTTTCAATTGGAAGATGCCGTGGGTCTGATGGTTATTTCTGTTGTATCAACACTCTCTGGAGCCTCAATGACCTGCCGTACGGCACGGGCAATATCCGCAGGTTTAAGTGCAACAGAACGGTACACGTCCATCGCCGCTTTGGTTTCCGCATGCGTAATGGTGGAAGCCAGCTCACTTTCTACCACGCCAGGATTGACACAGGTCACGCGTATATTCGAACTTTCCTGACGTAAACCATCTGAAATCGCTCGTACTGCGAATTTTGACGCGCAATAGACGGCGGCAGTTGGTACGACAGCAAGGGCGCCGATAGACCCCACATTGATTATCTGACCGGAGCCCTGCGCTTCCATTACAGGAAGAACAGCGCCTATCCCCCAGAGCACTCCCTTGATATTCACGTCGATAATGCGTTCCCACTCATCCTGTTTGCCAGCTGCAAGTGGAGAAAGCGGCATGACGCCCGCATTGTTGATCAGCACGTCGATTCGGCCCCATTGCTCCAGTGCGACCTGCACGAAGTCCGCCATCGACGGGCGGCTGGTGACATCTAACTCCCGCGCCAGGGCAATACCGCCCGCGCTGCGGATGTCTTCGGCAATGGCGTCGATACGCTCCTGTCGGCGAGCCCCTAATAACACCTTCGCGCCTGCATTTCCAAGCTCTCTGGCAATACCTTCCCCAATCCCGCTGGATGCGCCGGTAATTAATATCACTTTATTCATAGCATGCTCCTTTCGTTGAGTTCGAAACGATCATAGAACGTCATGATTGGTTCCAGTATTCTGGTTTCATTGGACTCACTGGTTAGCAATGTTAAACAATGAAAATTGATCTTAATCTTTTACCTGTTTTTCTCGCGGTGGCCGAAGAACGTAATTTCAGCGCCGCCGCTGCGCGTCTGGATGTCACCCGATCGGCGGTGAGCCAGGGAATCAGGCGGCTTGAGGACGCGTTCGGCACAATGCTGGTAATGCGCACGACTCGCTCAGTAACGCTGACGGAAGCCGGAGAGCGGCTGCGTCAATCCCTGTCATCACCGTTATCGAGTATTGAAGCGGCGTTTGAAGAAGTGGCGTCGGACGTTATGCCACGAGGATGTCTGCGGATCGCAGTGACCTCGATTGCCGAAGCGTTTCTTTCCGGTCCGCTGATCGCCTCGTTTGCGGCAGCCTATCCAGCCGTGACGGTTGATATTGTCGTGACGGATGAAGAGTTCGATATTGTGGCTGCGGGTTATGATGCTGGCGTAAGGCTTGGGGAGGTTATCGAAAAGGATATGGTTGCCGTCCCGCTTACAGGAAAGCAGCGCGAAATGGCGGTTGCCTCGCCCGCGTATCTAGCGGCGAACAACGTACCCTCCCATCCTCGCGAATTGATCCATCATCGATGTATCGGCTGGCGTCCAGCCAAAGATGTTGCCCCTTATCGCTGGGAATTTGAAGAGGCGGGAGAACCTTTCAACCTGGCGATTGAACCACAGATCACGACGAACGATCTTCGCCTGATGTTGCGGCTCGCGCTTGCCGGTGGCGGCATTACGTTTGCCACGGAGGACACGTTCAGACCTTTTGTTGAAAAAGGGCAGCTTGTCTCATTGCTGGACGAGTTTCTGCCTTATTTCCCGGGTTTCTATCTCTACTTTCCTCATCGCCGCAATATGGCGCCAAAACTCCGTGCCCTTGTCGACCATGTCAGGCGATGGCGGCAGCAGGAACTGTAATAGCGGAGAACAGCGCTGAAAAGGTAGAACGCGACAGGTGGGTCAACATTCAAAAACTCACCTGGTTAATCCATATTCTGTAAATTCAAAAATCCATATTTTTTAAAGATGGTATTTAAGTTATTTTTTTAAATTAATAACTTAATTAATGATGTCACTTTTATGTTTTTTTGTGTAATTGTAAAGTCCATCACAGAAACACAGGTTACAGCAAATTCGTCCATATTTTCGCATGTCACTCACTGACACTCTGCCCCAGTGCTGATTTACTTTCATTCGATACCTTACTTTTTTGCAGGCAGGAAAAATGGCTTCTATGAGTAGTGATTCTGTAGTGTTACCGCGCGCACTACGTGATACCCGACGCATGAATTTGTTTGTTTCTATCTCGGCTGCTGTTGCGGGGCTGTTGTTTGGTCTGGATATCGGGGTGATTTCCGGTGCATTGCCCTTTATTTCCGAGCATTTTGCGCTTTCCAGCCGTTTACAGGAGTGGGTCGTCAGCAGCATGATGCTGGGCGCAGCGCTAGGTGCGCTTTTCAACGGGTGGTTATCATTTCGTCTAGGGCGTAAATACAGCCTGATGGCGGGCGCAATACTTTTTGTCGCAGGTTCACTTGGCTCTGCTTTTGCCCACAATGTTGAGGTGTTGTTGCTCTCCCGCGTGCTGCTGGGCGTTGCGGTCGGCATTGCCTCTTACACTGCACCACTTTATCTCTCTGAAATGGCGAGCGAAAATGTGCGTGGGAAGATGATCAGCATGTACCAGTTGATGGTCACCTTAGGCATTGTGCTGGCGTTCCTTTCCGATACTGCTTTCAGCTACAGTGGCAATTGGCGAGCCATGCTCGGTGTGCTGGCGCTGCCTGCGGTTGTCCTGATTATTCTGGTCGTGTTTCTGCCCAATAGCCCACGCTGGCTGGCCCAAAAAGGGCGACACATTGAGGCAGAAGAGGTACTGCGTATGTTGCGTGATACCTCTGAAAAGGCGCGCGATGAACTGAACGAGATCCGCGAAAGTTTGAAGCTGACGCAGGGTGGTTTCCAGTTGTTCAAAGCTAATCGTAATGTGCGCAGAGCCGTGTACCTTGGCATGCTGTTGCAGGCGATGCAGCAATTCACGGGCATGAATATTATTATGTATTACGCGCCACGCATTTTTAAAATGGCTGGATTTACAACCACTGAGCAGCAGATGATCGCCACCCTTGTGGTTGGGCTAACTTTTATGTTCGCCACGTTTATTGCGGTATTCACCGTCGATAAAGCCGGGCGTAAACCTGCGCTGAAAATCGGTTTTAGCGTGATGGCTATCGGCACGCTGATCCTCGGATACTGCCTCATGCAGTTCGATAACGGTTCGCCATCAAGCAGTCTTTCATGGCTTTCTGTCGGTATGACGATGATGTGTATTGCAGGGTATGCGATGAGCGCGGCACCGGTTGTATGGATCCTGTGCTCTGAGATCCAGCCTTTAAAATGCCGTGATTTCGGCATTACCTGTTCAACCACCACAAACTGGGTATCGAACATGATTATCGGCGCAACCTTCCTTACCCTGCTTGACGCGATTGGCGCGGCGGGTACGTTCTGGCTCTACACCGCACTCAATCTGGCTTTCATTGCATTAACGTTCTGGCTGATTCCGGAAACCAAAAATGTGACGCTGGAACATATTGAACGTCGTCTTATGACGGGTGAAAAATTGCGTAATATTGGGATGTAATTTATCGCGCGTAATTTATCCCGCATTGGTGAGCAGTAAAGCAGGTTAATTAATAAATTAGCCTGCTTTAATCCAGAATCCTTACCGATACACTATCTTTGCTAAATTATGGCCGCTGCGGTGAGGCAAATTTTGCCGCAATCATTTCAGCGGTAGGTTGTATTCCCCCAAGACTCCACTGTTCCGGTTCATGCTCGTCAATTCGGACCCATACGGAACGGCGAAACTCCGGATCGCCTTTGCCCTCGATTTCAACAATAAGGTCAGTTATACGGCGCAGAAGTTCATTTTTTTGCGCCGGGCTCAAAATCCCTTTAATGGTTTGCACATTGACGAAGGGCATTGTATTCTCCTGAAATTGCTGGGTATGAAAATCATACTTAGATTAAGAGGCAACTGCAGACATGTCAAAAGATAATTCATTACCGTACTTGCTACCTGAGCTTTGCGGGCTTGCCGCAGCAGCAGAACTACTTGGTGATCAATGGGTTTTGTTGATTCTACGGGAAGCTTTTTACGGGATAACGCGCTTTGAAACGATGCGTGAACATACAAAAATGACGAAACAGACCCTGGCAAACCGATTAAAAAAAATGACTGAACTCGGTCTGCTGTGCAAAATGCCCTATCAGGAAGAGGGGGCTCGTGAACGCTATGAATATGTTCTCACACCAAAAAGCCGATCTCTGGCACCGCTTCTTATTTCCCTGATGGAATGGGGGCATAAAAACCTATTGCATGATGAGCCGCATATTTCATTAATTAATAAAAGTACGGGAGACGTAGTACATAGCGCATTTGTCTCAGCGAAGGGAGAGGTCGTTGATGCTAACAACCTCCAGATAGTGGCTTTTAAACGTTAATTTCTCTCTTGCGCTAATTTTCGCGGGTTGTGCCGCGCTGGTTCCCTGACGGAGTTTTCACAAACCGGCTTTGCTAATATAAGCCTGTAAGCCCGCGGCAAGAATATCAAATACCGTTTTACAGGCCTTGCTGTGGCGCAAGTCTTCATGCATCACAAGCCAGGTGTCGAGATGAAATGCAAAGAAATCGGGCATCAATCTCTCTAGCGGAACGGGCAATCTGGCCAGTTGAACCTGACACATCCCGATGCCCGCACCTGCGCGGATAAGGTTCAATTGCGCCACATCACTGTCAGTACGCACGGTAAAGCGTTCACGACTTAACTGAGGATATTGTTTCAGAGCTTGTAAAATAAAGGGTGTCGTTTTATCAAAGCCCACAAGCGTATGGGTGAATAAGTCGTCAATGTTTTCCGGTGCGGTATGGCGTGCCAGATAGGACGGTGAGGCATGCAGACCAATTTCAATACTGCCTAACCGACGCGCAATCAGTTGTTCCTGCACGGGTGTGGTCATGCGTACTGCAATATCCGCTTCCCGGTTCAATAAATCCTGCATTCGGTTAGACAGCACCAGTTCAATGCTAAGTTGCGGATAACCTTCTTTAATTTGTGCAATCAGGGGCGGCAGCACTTCTGTGCCGATAATTTCGCTCGCAGAAACGCGAACCACCCCATGCAACCCGGCGGCGTGACTACCGAAGCTGGCGGCCGAACGTTCAATCATACTGGCCGTGTTTTCCATTGCTTGCGCATGGCCCTGAATCGCGACCGCCGCATCCGTAGCCTGCAGGCCAGTCTGAGAACGCGTAAACAAAACCAGACCAAGGGCGGATTCCAGCGCGGCCACATGGCGCCCCGCTGTGGGCTGGGTAATCGCCAGCAGACGGGCTGCCCCCGACAGGGAACCTTCTTTCATCACTGCGAGGAAGGTTCGATACCATTCCCATGGAATATTTTGCTTCATACAAAAATGCATACCTGCTGTCTGATGTCATGCAATTACATTTAGCCCGCGTGGGCTTTACGATGTCAAGCAGACATCCAGCAAAGGCAAGAAAATGAAAAGTAAAAACACGGTACTCATACTGGGCGCAACGGGTGGAATCGGCGGTGAAATCGCCCGTAAACTCATCCGCGAAAAATGGGACGTTCGTGCGTTGCGCCGCAATACGCCACAGAATGAAGAGCATGGGGATATAACGTGGATAAACGGTGATGCGCTGAATGCTGAGCAGGTCGCGGCTGCCGCGTCACGGTGTAGTGTGATAGTTCATGCTGTTAATCCGCCGGGTTATCGAAACTGGGAACAACTGGTTTTGCCCATGTTACAGAATACCATCAATGCCGCAGAGAAAAATGGCGCATTAATCGTTCTCCCCGGCACCGTTTACAACTACGGTCCGGACGCCTTTCCACTCTTGCGGGAAGACTCTCCCCAACATCCTGTCACCCGAAAAGGGGCAATACGGGTGCAAATGGAGAAGGCCTTATTCGCTTACGCGCAGCGTGGCGGAAAGGTGCTGATTCTGCGCGCCGGTGACTTCTTTGGCCCTGACGCAGGCAACAACTGGTTTTCGCAGGGATTGATCAAACCGGGGCAACACCCGCGGATAATTAAAAATCCTGGCAAAGCCGGGACAGGCCATCAATGGGCCTATCTGCCGGATGTCGCCGAAACGCTGGTTGCGCTGTTGGCGCGTCGCGATCAACTCGACTCTTTTGCCTGTTTTCATATGCGAGGACACTGGGATGCCGATGGTACGACAATGGCCGGAGCCATACAGCGTGTCGCGCAGCTTGCGGGTGTTAACGCGAAGGTAAAAGCATTTCCCTGGTGGCTCATCTCGGCGATGGCGCCTTTCAACACCACGCTGCATGAAATGCAGGAGATGCGCTATTTATGGGAACAGGCAATCCAGATGGACAATGCCAAACTGATCGACTTTTTAGGCCACGAACCGCATACCCCGCTTATTGAGGCTGTGCAGAACACTTTAATCGGTCAGGGCTGCATTAACGAGGCGTTATTGCCGCATTCGTGAGCGGTGTAGGGGGGGATATCGAGTGTCGCTTCTGGCGCGCAGCGGCAAAGTCAGGCATAGAGAGGTCCGCTGCGAGCGAACAGCGAAAGTTCGTAATTTATCCCATAGTTGATGGTGCGTTAATAGATGGAGATCAGGTCAGCTCCGTGGCGAAATGTATGGTTCCCGAAGCATGACCGGGCCACGCTTCAGGTTATACCCGGGACTGACCGGCGAACCGGAAGAGCCTATTGCGCACCCGGTTCGCCGGTCTGATAACCGGTGTTTCAAACCTGGAAGATTTCCACCATTCCCCGAAGCGCGCGAGCCTGCTCTGACAGAGACTGTGAAGCTGTCGAAGATTCTTCAACCAGTGCGGCGTTATTCTGCGTGACTCCATCCATCTGGTTCACCGCAATGCTGACCTGCGAAATTCCCTGCATCTGCTCTGATGAGGCATGAGAAATGTTGTCCATGGCCTCCGCGAGCTCGCCTACCATGCCGACGATTTTAAGTATGCTCTGACCTGTACCTGCAGCCACTTCCACACCACTTTCCACCTGCTCAACAGCCTGCTCGATGAGTTGCTTAATATCCCGTGCGGCGTTAGCACTACGCTGGGCAAGCGTTCTGACTTCGCCTGCCACCACAGCAAACCCACGCCCCTCTTCACCGGCACGGGCGGCTTCCACCGCAGCATTGAGGGCAAGAATGTTCGTCTGGAAGGCAATACTCTCGATGACGGCGGTGATATCCCTTACCTTTGCCGCGCTCTGTGAGATGGCGTTCATGGTTTCCGACATACGATGCATGTTTGCTTCACCGGTGCGGGCAAGAGAGGCCGTTTCGCGGGCTGACTCTGCAGTCTGCTGCGCGCCTGTTGTATTACTTTTCACCGTGGCGGTGAGTTGCTCCATGCTGGCGGCCGTTTCCTGCAGGGCGGCAGCCTGCTGTTCCGTGCGGGAGGACAGCTCTGTATTACCCTGTGCAATTTCATCGGCTGCCATTGCTACGGATGCGGCTGAATCTTTAATCTGCGACACCAGTCCGCGCAGATTCGCTTGCATACTATCAAGCGACGCCATGAGACTGGCTGTGTCATTATGGCGAAGGATCACCGGAGTCGTCAGATCCCCGGCGGCAATTCGCGACACAACCTCAGCCGCATAACGCGGTTCTCCGCCCAGTGTTTTCAGCGTGCTACGGTTAATCAGATAAACCAGTATCAAGAGTAGAATGCTGATAGCGAGAAATTGGGCGATATTCTGGTAAAGAGAATTGAGAAAGACGTCGTGGATATCATCAACGTAAAGACCCGTCGTAATAATCCATCCCCAGGGAGACCACGGAATGTTGTAGGCAATTTTGGGTTTCGGAACGGTGTCTCCCGGCCGCGGAAAATCATAGGCGGTAAAACCATCATGGCCATCCTTCGTCAGTGTGACCATATCTCTGTAAATATATACGCCATTCGCATCGGCAACATCCGGCCCTTTGCCAATTAACGCGGCATTGATGGGATGCATAATGACCTGCGCCTGGTTATTCAGAATAGTAAAATACCCTGTGTCGCCATAGCGTAAGTCTTTAATGATCAGGATTGCACGTTGTTGTGCTTCCTCTTTTGATATCAGTCCCTTATCAACAAGTGTAGCCTGCGTTTTCACCACGCTGAGGGCTAACTGGGAAACATACATTAATTCCTTTTTTCGTAGCGCCAGCTGGTCATCTTTAATTTTTACTGAGCCAAAGAATAATGACCCGGCAAGGCTTAACAGTGCGACAGCAAGTGGAAGCCACAGTTTATGCGCAAAGGATAATTTCATAACATTTTAGCCTGTTGTTGTATAGGCAGGTATTGCGCAAGCCTTTCGATATCAGGCCACGCTTAATCTCTTTATCGGCAAATGAAGAGAAAAAATTAATCGGTAAGGCGGAATTTCGTAGTTGTTCCATAGCAGATGGAGTTTTCTAGCGAAGCCGCGTAGTAATTAACAACGCGCAGGTCAGTTGCACCCGCTATTAATAGGGTGTTTTATGCCGGAACCGTTGGTGCCCAGATTTGAAAGGGACAACAAGCGCAACAGGGGAAATAATTCATTACTACTGTTGTACTGCCTTCGTCAGTGGGTGATGGGAACGGTAACGCGCGCGGAGGTGAGGCGTTTCATCCAGAATACGACAAGGATATACAGCGCAATATTTTTCCGAGCGCATTTACCCGCGACGGCGATGATTAATATACCGACAAAAAAGCAGGAACTCCCTCAGATACATTTTTTGGGTGGCTGAGCCATATCCTGCTGCTCCTGGCCCTTTTTGCAGTGATACTTCTTGCGCTTAATAAGGTTTACGCTTCGCTGTTGCGCGATAACAGGCATATAAAAGATCGGGCCGTGGCGAAAAGGGCTACCCGAATGGTCAGGTTGTCAGGCGCAAAAAGCGATGGATGACGCATTAGCAGGGCGACAGTTTGCCGTTTGTCCGCACGCTGATGAAAATCTGCGGCTGTGGGTTAAAAAATAGGTTATTGAGCCCGACAGGTTTACCGGTCGGGCATGTTTCACGTATCAGACCGGATAGCAAATCTCTTCCGGCTGGCGTTGCATAATGACGTTACCGTGACGAACAGAGGTCAGCACTTTCGCCTGGCGGCACACCGCATCGTAATCATTTTCCGCATCCAGAATCAGCAGGTTCGCCGGGCGTCCTTCGACAATGCCATAGTTGTCACCTAAGCACAGCGCACGGGCGCTATTATCGGTAATCAGGTCGAGGCAGCGCTGCAAATCTTCATATCCCAGCATATGGCAAATATGCAGCCCGGCGTCGAGGATGCGCATGATGTTGCCGTTGCCCAGCGGATACCACGGATCCTGAATGGAGTCCTGAGCAAAGCAAACGTTGATACCGGCGCGGTCCAGTTCTGCAACTCGCGTCACGCCGCGGCGTTTCGGCCAGGTATCAAAGCGCCCCTGCAGGTGGATGCTTTCGGTCGGGCAGGAGATAAAGTTGATGCCCGACGCTTTGAGCAGGCGGAACAGCTTCGAACAGTAGGCGTTATCATAGGATCCCATCGCGCAAGTATGGCTGGCGGTCACCTGCGCGCCCATGCCTCGCACCCGGGCTTCTTCCGCGAGTACTTCCAGGAAGCGCGACTGAGGATCGTCGATTTCATCGCAGTGCACGTCCACCAGGCAGCCATGGCGCTGGGCCAGGTCCATCAGGAAACCCAGCGAACTGACGCCTTTATCGCGGGTGTTTTCGTAGTGCGGAATACCGCCCACCACGTCGGCACCCATTTCAATGGCGCGGGTCATCAGCTCGCGTCCGCCGGGGAAGGATTCAATGCCCTCCTGTGGAAACGCGACAATTTGCAGGTCGATAAGATGGGCTGCCTCTTTTTTCACTGCCAGCATCGCCTCAAGCGCCGTCAGAGACGGATCGGTCACATCAATATGGGTGCGTACGTGCTGCACGCCGTTATCGCGCAGCATAGCGATGGTTTTCAACGCCCGCTGGCGCGTATCCTCAACCGTGACGCTCTCTTTACGCTGGCTCCAGCGACTGATGCCCTCAAAGAGTGTGCCGCTCATATTCCACTCCGGCTCGCCCGCCGTCAGGGTGGCATCAAGATGGATATGCGGTTCAACAAACGGCGGGATAACCAGCTTTTGTTGTGCGTCGAGATCGCCTGTCCCGGCCACTGGCGTTGAGGTCTGCAAAGTGATGCATTTAATCACAGCGCCATCTAATTCAATCGTATAAAGCGCTTCTTTATGGCGCAGACGCGCGTTGATAATTTTCATAAATGTTCCCGTAAATGGTTTTGTGACATACGCCAGATCGTTAAAGCGACCGAGGCGTTGAGATGAAATTGAGGATGACTTATCGGATAGCTGGTCAGCTTTTCGATGCGCTGGATGCGTTGATGTAACGTGTTGCGGTGAATGCCAAGCCGCTCGGCGGCCCTGACCACGTTGCCGTTCTCCTGGAGCAAGGTTTCCAGCGTCTCCATTAACAGCCACGGACTTTTGCGATCGCGTTCTATCAGGCAACCGAGGGTGTCATGCATAAAATCGCTCAACAGTGCAGGGTCACCGATGGCAGAGAGGAGTTTGATAAAGCCCAGCTGTTGATAGTCGGTAATGCGCTGGGCCGGGCGCAGAGTATCGCTAAGATCCAGCGCCTGCCGCGCCTGCGAGAGCGCGCGCTGATAATCCTGTAATTGCTGCACTCTCGCGGAAAGGCCACACAGTAGCGACAGCCTGTCATCACTTTCCGCCATCGCGAACAGCCACTGCGCTAACCACGTTTTCTGCTGATAAAACTCACCGTTCTCATCCGGGAGCAGGAAGATAAACATATTGCTACGTTCTACCAGCGGATAGGGGTTGTCCTGCTGATTGAGTTGCTGCTGCAATCGCTGGCTTATGATACGGCGGGCCTGCTGTAACCAGGCTTCGGCCTGCTCGGGCGGAAACTGGCGAAACAAATTCTGTATCCCCTCAAGGCGCAGCGCTGCCACCCGCAGGGGACGGGTAAAATCCAGTCGCTGGTGGAGGGCGCGTTGCTGCAGGATTTGCAGATCGGGAAAATCGCCCGTTAACAGCTGTAGCAGAATATCGCGCTGGGATTGCAGGGCATTTTCGCTGCGCACCAGCGCGGTACCGATGCGCTCGGTGACAATCACCATCTTGAGCAAATAGGGCTGTTCGATCAGCGGAATACCCAGTTCATCGGCCAGCGCGATCAGACGCGGTGGGATGGCCTGAATATACGCATCGCCGGTGAGAATAACCATTCCGGCTATCCCGCGCTGCTTGCCTTCCATCAACAAATGGACCAGGTTGTCTTCATCGCGGGGATGGTTGATTCCGGTGATAAATACCAGCTCCCCGCCCATAATCCATTCGGCGATATTTTCATTTTCCGCCACGTAGTACCAGCGAACCGCCAGCTGTAGACCCTGTTTACCCGCGCGCAGGCGCATGGCGGAGAGTTCCTCCAGGGCAAGGATTTCGCTGACCGTCAGGCTCATGACTACTGCTCCGCAATGGAATCAGCGGCGGGCTGGCGTTTGCCGAGGCGGGTCAGGGCGATATAGACCAGCGCGGAAACGCTAATGCCAACCAGCGGGGCGATCCACGGAGACAGGTAAGCCACCACCGCGCCCACTGCGTAGGCGCTAAGCCCCAGCCAGTTAAAGCGCGGTAAACGGGCAGCCTGCAGCAGCGGATAGCGGCCGCCGCGATAGAACCAGTAGTCGGCAAGGATAACGCCGCCGATGGGCGGGATAATGCTGCCCAGCAGCACGAGGAAAGGGATCAGCATTTCATACATACCGCCAATCGCCAGTACAATACCGACGCCAGCGGCGAGCACGGTCAAAGTACGGCGGCGCTCGCTGCGTAAAAGGTGGCAGGCGGCGGCTGAGACGTTATAAATTGTTGGCCCCTGAATGGTCAGCAGGTTGAGGCACAGCATTATTACCGCGGCGACGGAGAGCCCCTGCAGAATCAGCACTTCCACAATATCGGCCTGCTGATAGACGATGGCGCACCACGCTCCGGCAACAATCATCAGCCCGTTGCCGATGAGGAAGCTGCTCATGCTGGCGACGATAGCGGTGCGGCTGGAGTTGGCCAGCCGGGTCCAGTTCGTTGCCTGGGTCGCGCCGCTGGCGAAGGTACCGAACACCATGGTGATGGCCGCCGACCAGGTCATGGTTTCACCCGGTTCAATTTTGGTCATTGCCTGCCAGCCGCCGGCGTGATGGGCGGCCAGATACATCGAAACCACCAGCAGAATAAACATCAGCGGCACCGACACGCGGGATAGCGCATCCAGCCCCTTGTAGCCCACCAGCGCGGTGACACAGAACAGGATCCCGAACAGGATCATCAGGGGGATGGTCATGCCAGCAGGCAGGGCGAGGATTTTCACCAGCGAAATGGCGACGGTCGCGGTACCCCAGGCATACCAGCCCAGCTCGGCGAAGCCGAGAATAAAATCGGCGAGTTTGCTGCCAATTTCCCCGAAGCAAAAACGACCCATCAGTACGGTATTAAGCCCGCTGCGGGCGGCTATCCAGCCGAGTGAGGCGGCGTAGAGGGCCAGCAGAAAGTTACCGATAACCGCAATCCACAACAGATTGACGATAGAAAAGGAGACGCCAAGTTTGCCGCCTGCGAACATTGTGCCGGTAAAAAAAGTAAAGCTGAACAGGACCATGGAGATCGAAAATACGCCCTTACGCCCGGAGGCTGGCGCTTCGATGAGCGGAAAATCATTGCTGTTTGACATAATTGAACCTCTGAGTGGCTATCTTAATGGCTATGCCAAAATAGCAAGAGGTATGCCAAAATTATTTGGGCAGTGGTAACACAACGAAGTGGGCACTTTGCACATAAAACTCCCTTAATCGACAGGTCATTGTCAGGAGAATGTGCATGGTGCAAATTTTCGCACCATAACAGAGCATCGGCGAACGAACCTGCCTCGGTGTGCATCCACTCTTCACGTATATAGAGGCCCGACCCGGAAAGGGGGATATACCCGCATCAGAAGAGGGTAACGCGACAAACCCGCATCGTTCGAATGACCGAAACACTCAGTTTTCGAGCGCCGCAAGAAGCGCGGCTTCCATTTTCTCCGGTGGGGTGAACGGCGCAAAACGTTTGATCGGTTTACCGTCGCGTCCGATTAGGAACTTCGTGAAGTTCCACTTGATTCGCCCACCCAGCACGCCGGGTAATTCCTGTTTCAGATAACGAAACACCGGGTGCGCTGCGCTTCCGTTAACTTCTATTTTCTCGAACATCGGGAAGCTCACACCGTAGTTAATCTGACAGGTCTGTGCGATTTCCACGGCGCCACCGGGTTCCTGTTTACCGAACTGGTTGCAGGGGAAACCCAATACCACCAGACCCTGGGCAGCGTATTTTTTGTAGAGCGCTTCAAGGCCGCCGTATTGTGGCGTGAAGCCGCAATGGCTGGCGGTATTCACGACCAGGACCACCTTACCCGCGTAGTCGGCCATTGAGATAAGCTGGCCGCCCAGGCTGGTGGCGGTAAGTTGGTAAAAGGTAGTCATAGCGAAATCCTCAAAGCAGAACCAGTTCGATGTCGACATTGCCACGTAGCGCGTTACTGCCGGTTTGGGGCATGACAAGGGTTAATATCGGTTATCCCCACGCCTTATTTTGGATAACGACGCTGTATTTATCGGGATCAATAAACGTCTTTCCGTTGACATCCCAATAAGGATTAAAGGCACTGACCTCTTTAAAACCCGCCTCGGCCATCCTTATGCAGGTCCGTACCCACTCATCTTTTTGCGGATAATAGAGAACGAGCAAATCCTCTGCCGTCTGGGAAGGGGCTACCGGATGGTTCAGGCATACCGTCATCTCAATATGCCAGGGCAAGCCTTCACAGCCTAACATTATGCCGTTGAAACCATCGTGATCCGTGAACTCTGCAATTTTTTGCAGGCCCAATCCATGGCGGTACATCAGAAAAGATCTTTCCAGGTTTGTAACGGGCCTGGCAATGCGCATGTGAGTAAACATCCCGGATATTCCTTTTTACTGTATCAAGGTTGCGAAATCTGGTCTGATTTTACATACGACTCTTTTTTTGATTTGCCGGTTAGGGCCATGCGTTTTTCTCACATTATGCACCTCCGCGCTGAGCGAAAACCGGACGTCATTCCCGACTGGAGGAGAAAGGCACTTCAACCGTCAATGGCAGCGTTTCCTGTATCGTCTCTCATCAGGAAGCAGGGCAGGTATCAGGATGATAGCTGAACGCAGAAAAGCCAGAGGGTTATGACGTCAGCCGATAGTGCGACTGCACCAGACCCGACGGGAAGCTGCGGCTTGATAACAGCGTCAAATCGATATCATGGGGCAGCGATCCGAACAGCGGTATTCCCGAACCGAGCAGGACAGGAACGGTAGTGATAACGATATCGGCGACCAGACCTTCGCGCAGGAACGACTGTATTACCTGCCCGCCATCGATATAGACGCGATGTGCATTCTGCGCAGCCAGGTCATCAATCACTTCCCTGGGCGTGCGGCGGGAGAACTGTACTTTGCCCTTTAGCGCCTCGGGCACGGGGAGGGCGGTGAGCTGTCGGGAGAGCACCAGCACGGGCCGATCATAAGGCCATTCGTCAAAGGTCAACACCTTCTCATAGCTCCCTCGACCCATCACGATCCAGTCTTTGTCCGCGATGAATGCGGCATAACCATGATCTTCTGTCGGGTCATCGCGCTGCAACAGCCAGTTGATATCGCCATCCTTTCGGGCGATGTAACCATCAAGACTGGCTGCGATAAAAACGTGTGTGGTGACCATCAGGTGCTCCGTATTCAGGCTACATATATTCCGTTGAGTTTAGCGATGTTGGCAATATTGACATACTCCCTGTGGAAAAACCGCCGCATGAGATGAGCAAAGTCCCTTTTATGGATTAAGGCAAAAAATCGCGTGGCGTTGCATCCAGTATGACGCAAAAAAACGCTATTTCGTTAATCAGGCATTCACCATCAACATGTGTTTAACGTATAAACGTGCCAGCCGGATTTTTATTCGATTGCTGGATGAGGTGGAATCCCGCGGGCTGAGGTTAACAGTGCCTGCTTCGGGCAACTGGAGTGCAAATGCGTCTCGCGCGCAGGGTTTAAATGCCAGAAAAGCGTGTCGAGTCTGACATTTTTTTATGACCAAAATACCCGTCATGGATATTGATTTTTGCTATAAGGTAAAGGTTGTGCTGCCGTTGCATGCCTATTCTCAATCATGATGTCAGGCCTTATGGAGTTTGTACTGTGAATGCGAAATTAATTGAGCCTTTGATGTCGGATTTATATTGTCTGGAGCCTTTGGTTAAGTCGCATGCGCCCGGAATGTATGCCGGATTGTCTATTGAAGGTGATTATAAATATATCCCCTCCAACCCGCCGACAAGCCTTGCTGAGTTGATAGCGCGCTATGAGCGAATTTCGCAGCGACATTCGCCAGATAAACGTGAAATATGGCTCAATTGGGTCATTATAAATCGTCAATCTGGTGCGTATCTGGGATATGTCCAGTCTACCCTTATGGTTAATGAGGGCTGGGCCTATATTGCTTATCATGTGTTTGCGACGTATCAAAGAAAAGGGGTGGCAAAACAGTGTGTCAGCATGTTGATAGATTTTTTATTTAATCATTATAAATTATCTCATGTCGATGCATTGATTGACTCTCGCAATCTGGCTTCTATTCGTTTAATGGAGTCTTTGCAACTCAAAAAAATTAATGAGTTAAAAGATGCGGATTTTTTCAAAGGATCGACAAGCAATGAATGTCATTACAGAATTTTTAACAGTGAATGGTCGATAAAGGCATGCGGTGATGGCACTGATTAATGGGGTAAAAAGAATATATCGCCATGGAGTAGGGAACGGGCAGTAAAGGAAATAATATTCAGCCCTGATGAGGGCTGAATATTAGCTTTTCCGCCGATCAGTTATCGCAATGACCTGGCACTGCTAACTTAACTTCAGATTTAGAGACGACGCGGATACCTTCGTTTTCGGAAACCTGCTCAAGTCCAGCGCCACCAACAAATACGCCCATTTTGATGTACTGGCGAACAAAGTAGTTTTTCCCAGACGTGACATTAAGTGTCAAATTATTAGGTGAAAATTCGGATTCAGTTCCCAGCGTATGTGGTTGGTTGGTCGATATTTGCTGATAGAAAAAGACTCTGTCGGCCGTTTCACCAAGGCAACGCCCGTCAAGATACACATCCTTTTTTAAAGCTTTACCGACAAAGCTGTCTCTGTATACATAAAGACCTGCTTTGCCATTTTCCGGAACAGGAAAAGACTTAGCAGTTGCGTTTTCAGCATTACTGGCCAAAGGAACCGATGCACAGCCACCCAGAAGCATTGAGGAAAGAATTACTGTGGAGAATATTATTTTGTTCATAGAATTCTCATAGAGTTAAGTAAAACAGCGTGATAAGAATAATCTTATTCTACACGTGCGTCACTAAGGGAAGCATTAAATCATGACACGCCCAATGTTCCTCTTGAAGCCGTCAATGTCAGCTCCCCGCTCACAGCAGACATTCATCACCTGCAATCCCTTCACGTCTTTAAATACCCTTCCTGGTTGACATCAAACACAACGGCTCACCCCTTCAGCAAATTTATCCTGAGGCTGCAGAATTGCCTGTAGATATTTTTCCTTTAAACCCGGCATTCCATGCCCGGAAGACTAAAGCTGTATGTTCAGATGACGGAGACGGCTCCCGCTTCGAGGGCGACGTTATATCACCCCGATGAGCCAGGCATCCAGGCGGGCGTGCAGCCGGACGCCCGGACTAGTATGCCAGGAGCGTTACAGGCCCAGCTCAGATAACCCCGGATGGTCATCCGGACGACGGCCCAGAGGCCAATGGAATTTGCGCTCACTTTCTTTGATAGGCATGTCATTGATACATGCGTAGCGGTGATGCATCAGCCCGTCTTCACCAAATTCCCAGTTTTCGTTCCCGTAAGAACGGAACCAGTTACCGGAGTCATCGCGCCACTCGTAAGCGTAACGGACCGCAATGCGATCACCGTCAAACGCCCACAGCTCTTTAATGAGGCGGTACTCCAGCTCTTTTTTCCACTTACGCTCAAGGAATTCTCTGGCCTCTTCACGATTATTGGCAAACTCTGCGCGGTTGCGCCATTGGGTATCCAGAGAGTAGGCGAGTGACACTTTTTCAGCATCGCGGCTATTCCAGCCATCCTCAGCAAGTCTTACTTTTTCAGTTGCTGATTCGCGAGTAAACGGCGGAAGGGGCGGGCGGACTTGTGAAGCGGACATAGTGGTGCCTCCAGAATAAATGGATATTTCAGTGAGTATTTCATCGTTGGAACGCAGATCCTTGCTACGGGATCTGTTTCAGTAACAGCTGAGCGACATCTCTTGCATCATCGGCAGCGCTGTAATCGCCCATAACACGCGACATGGTGATAGCGCCTTCAATCAGTATCAGTAGCTGCCGGGCCAGCGGTAACGGCTGCGCTGTATTCAACTGGCCGGTAAGCTCAAGTAGGTAGTCCAGCAGCTTCTCTTTGTGCATTCTGGCTATCTGACGAACCGGATCAGAAGCATCTCCGACTTCGCCTGCCGTGTTGATAAATGCGCATCCGCGATACCCCTCCGATTCGAACCAGCCTTTCAGTACGGTGAAGATGTTCAGGATGCGCTCTTGTGGCGTAGCCGCCTTGTCACATTCGGTCCGGAACCATTCCATCCAGCGGACATCACGTGCATTCAGCGCTGCGGCAGCCACTTCGTCCTTGTTTGCGAAATGGTGATAAATACTTTTCCGGGCCACGCCTGAGGTCTTCACCAGAAGATCCATGCCGGTGGCATGAATACCGTTCTGGTAGATGAGTTCTTCAGCGGTCGCGAGAATCTTGTCTCGGGTGTTAGTTGTGTTTTTGTTCATAAAGTAATGGTAGAACGATCGTTCTACCTTTTCAAGTGTGAGTTCATACTCTTTTGGGTTTATTAGCGGAAAATGGCAATAAAGTACTTTTAAATCAATAAATTATTTTTTTCATGGTCTGAAAGTTTCTACAAAATGTACTTTGCCGGAACGGAAAACCGATCTCCGACAGGGGATTTTGTGCAATCTGCGTGCAAAGGAAGGATGCGGCGACTCGCGAACAAGGCCGTTATTTTTGAGGGAAATAATTCATCAGTTCGGGAGGCAAGCTGTAACGGAAGGGCGGTCCGATAAGGCCAGACTCTCTTTAACCGCTCGTTCCATCTGGCGTCTGTTAAGAATGAGACAGGTGCGTTCACCGGGTACAGTCAACCGGAACTCGTCAGTTAATGGCATACGAGATATCAGGTACCATCGCCCTTTTAAAAACAACCAGTTCATTTTATACCTCGAACGACCTGGGGTCAGTGTCGCCGGCCCACAGGTCCAGACGATTTCTGCGTTTTCCTGCGCTAAAGCAAACCAGAGGTGCGGTTAAACACCTGACTCTTACAAGAGGCCAGAATCACTACATATTCTTCCTGTTTCGGAAGGCTGCCACTTTCATACGATTGCCGCATGTCGCCATGCTGCACCAGCGGCGGCGATGCGATTTACTTAAATCGTGAAAAAGTAAAATACAGTTATGGGCTTCACATTCACGCACGTATTCAAATTTGTCGTCAGCGATCAGTTTCACCAGTGCGTCAGCAACAGGCCAGAGAAGGCTGGCGGGGGTACGCGCGTCTGAATGAACTTCAACACGGTATCGCTGCGCCTCTTCATCCCATTGTAGCCTTGTTTCAGGATGCCCTTCTTCAAGGATCCGGTTAATCACCGTCAGATCCGCTGCAACGGACGCCATAGCCGCATACACCACCTTTCTGGCGGCATCGCGGAGCTGGCGAGCCTCAGCCAATAATCCAGCAGGCGCTTGAGTACCTTTCGGGACAAGACCTGCTGTTTCCAGCCACGCTATGACGCTGAGATCGCTTGCGAAACAATCATATCGCTCATCACCTGTCCCGTATTCACTGTTGATGAAATCCAGCGCGAGGTTATCGGCCAGAAAGAGAGGTTGAGAAGAAAGCTGTTTGATATCCATCACTGACCGTAACTCATAAAATCATTTTGACAGGTTACCAGATTTGCCTGTAACCTTCAATTTCACATTTTAACGGTTACACAGGAATTTTATGGTGTCTTCCACTTCCGCATTACCGGCGTCTGCCTCGTCGGCCACTCAGATTCATTACCGCTATAAACAGGCGGGTGATGTTAACGTTTTCTATCGCGAGGCCGGTGATAGCACTGCGCCGGTGTTACTTATGCTTCATGGCTTCGCAGGTTCATCGTTTATGTTTCGTGAGCTTTTTAGCCAACTGGCCGATCGTTATCATCTGATCGCACCAGATTTGCCGGCCTTTGGTTTTACCGGGGTTCCGGAGAAGGGTAGCTATGCATATACCTTTGACCAGCTAGCAGAAACCATTGACCGATTTACCGAGGAACTCAATCTCGACGCGTATGCGCTGATGGTCCACGATTACGGTGCGCCTGTCGGATGGCGACTGGCAGCAGCACACCCGGAGCGGGTGACTGCGATCATTTCTCAGAATGGCAATGCCTATGAAGAAGGGCTGGGTGAAGCCTGGGCGCCTATTCAGCGATACTGGCGCGAACCTACGCCGGAAAACCGCAAGGCACTGCAGGAATTCCCCACACCAGCTTCCATTAAATGGCAGTATCTCGAAGGGGTTACCGACCCGTCTCTGGTTTCGCCTGATGGTTATACACTTGAAGGAATACAGGTATCCCAGCCGGGAAATGCGGAGATCCAACTGGACCTGTTGCTTGATTACGCCGCGAATGTGGATAAATATCCCGCCTTTCAGCGTTATTTCCGTGAATACCAGCCACCACTGCTGGCCGTATGGGGGAAAAATGACCCGTTTTTCCTCGCGGAAGGCGCTAAAGCATGGAAACGTGATCTGCCGAAGGCAGAGATAAAGTTTTATGACACGGGCCACTTCGCGCTCGAAACGCATGCTACCGAGATAGGTATGGACATTCGTGATTTTCTTGATCGGCATGTCCGCACGTCAGACTGACGCCCCTCCCGGCAGAGCGGCCTAATATCCTGCCGGGTTTTTTCTCTGGCCGTGTTAATGCTCGATGGCGTCACTCAGGTTGTACCACATTGTAACGGAAATACTCCGGATGGTTTCACACTCTGTAATACAATTACACTGTTTCGAGGTGGTGTAATCTATTGATAATAAATAATAAAATTAACTTTCATGCAGCTTGTTAATAAGGAAGTTCTGAAAAATAATTATAAATTGTAATATTTATACATGGCTTAAAAATGGCTTGATATGCTGTCTCTCTCTGGGAACAGATAGACAGGAAAACATCATGCTTTTAAACGAAAAAGCTGCATCTTATGAAAAAGAATATAGGGTTAAGCGGCATGGCAATAAGAGCATTAAAAATATTTTTCTTAACGGCGACCATCGTTTTAAGAATTATGCGGGGTTAAATTTTAGAAGCGCTGATTTTACAGGTGAAGATCTGTCATTCAGCGATCTGAGAAATGCCGATTTTTCATATGCATGTTTACGAGGCGCCAATCTTAGCTATTGCTCTTTAAAAGGAGCCATCTTTGATTATGCTAATTGTTATGGCGTGAATTTTACGGAAAGCGATCCTGAAAATGCGAGTTTTTACAAAACGGTTTCAGAGTCAGAGACGTTATCGAATTCCGTCGTAAAACCCGACATGCTGGTTTCAATTTATATGCCTACATGGAACAGAGAGGCGTTAGCAAAACGCGCAGTCGAATCAATTTTAAAGCAAGAATATACAAACTGGGAGTTAATTATCGTTGATGATTGCTCGCCAAATTATCTTAACCTTCAGGGGTTTATTGAAGGACTGGCGGACTCACGCATAAAATACATCAGGAATGATTATAACTCCGGCGCTTGTGCTGTGAGAAATCAAGCCATTAAGCTGGCGAAGGGTGAATTCATTACGGGCATTGATGATGACGATGAGTGGTTGCCAAATCGGTTAACGTCCTTTCTTAAGGATCAGCACAAACTCCATCAGCACGCGTTTTTGTATGCTGATGATTATATTTGTGATACATCAGGCTATCTTTCGCTGGAGAGCTTGAGGATTTATCCAAAACCAGATTATAACCAGCAATTATTTAATAAAAAGAACATTGTCGGCAATCAGGTCTTCACGTTAACATCGCGTTTGCAGACTATTCTTTTTGATACGCAGCTTGCTGCCGCGCAAGATTATGACGCTTTTTATCGACTTGCTGAGCAATATGGTGGACCTTTTAAAATAAAAATGGCCACTCAGATTATTTATGTAAACCACGGTGAAGTGAGAATAACGGCTTCGCGGAAAAAATTTTCGGGTTATTTCTCTTTTTATAAGAAGCACAGCAGTAAGTTTGACAAGTCAAGCAAGAAGTATCAACTTTTTACCCTCTATTATATTCGCAAGAAACCAATGTCTTTTCGGGTTTTCAGGCGCTTATTGTGCTTGCGCAATGTTAAGCGCTACATGATGCTTCATACCGTATTTAAAGATAAGAAATTTTAAAACGTTACATGCTCACATTGTCGGGGTATGTTTGCAGGGTTTTAACGTTATTTAATTTGCGCAATTACGTCCGCAGTCATGAATCTGCACAGCGTCACGCACATAAGTCCCGACACCTTACATAGTAGAGAGAAGAGTGAAGCGTTACGTGTAGCTTATTGTGCACGCTTACCTTCCTGTACCCCTGTTCATCCCGATTCCCGCCATTCAGGATGAACCGGGGGCACCATCCTCTGTTTTCGCCACGTTGTACGCACCCAATAATCCCCCGGTTTTCGCCGCCCGTGACACCCCCGGTGTCATATCCTTCTGACCATGGCGTCAGCCGTGTCATCGTCAAAAAATCTCATCTCTGCTTTACATTTCATTCATGATATTGATAATCATTATCAAAATATTTCTTATTGTTGTTATTTGTTTCTCTTACGGAATGATCCCCAAAAACGTGGGGAATAATTATTGAGGGTTGTTTGCATGAGATTTTCCCCTTTATACGGCGCGATGGCTCTGGTCTTCACCTCGCCGCTTTATGCGCAGGAAGCGACAAGTCGTGATGATGAACTGATTGTTAGCGCAACGCGTACGGAGGGGTCACGTAATGATTCCCCCCAGGTCATAAAGGTCATCAGCGAAAAAGAAATTGCCCAACAACGGCAAATCACCTCAGACACGTCACAAATTCTCAGCAACTTACTGCCGTCATTTTCGCCGCCGCGGCAGAAGATGTCCGGTAGTGGGGAAACGCTTCGTGGGCGCACACCGCTGGTGATGATTGACGGTATTCCACAGTCAAACCCGCTGCGTCCAACCGGACGCGAAATGCATACCATTGACTCGTCGATGATTGAGCGTATTGAGGTGATCAAAGGGGCAAACGCCAGCAACGGCGTCGGCGCAACGGGAGGGGTGATCAATATCATCACGAAACGGGCGCAACCGGGCAGCGTGAACCAGCATTTCAGCGTCGAAACTACCACCCCTACGGCGGAATTTGACCGCGATACGCTGGCGTATAAAACCAACTACAGCATCAATGGCAGCGAAGAGTATATCGACTACCTTTTTTCGTTGAGCTATGAAGATCAGGGCCTGTTTAAGGACGCGAATAATCATGCCATTGGCGTTGATAACACGCAGGGTGACCTGATGGATTCCCGCGCGTGGGACATGCTGGCTAAGGTGGGGTACTGGCTGGATAACGATCAGCGCATCCAACTCAGTCTCAACCGTTACCGTCTGAAAAATAAAGATAACTACGTTAGCGTGAGGGGAGACCGTGACGCTGGCGTGCTCACCACGTCGGTTAAGGGCAACCCGGAAGGCAGTGCTCCCCATAACGATGTCTGGACTGTGGGCACAACCTACGATAACTACAATCTCGCGGGCATGAAGCTGACGGCACTGGCTTACTATCAGCGCTATGAAGCTTTGTTTGGCGCAACCAACTCTTCATCTTTCCAGGATCCTGCCATCGCGCCCATTGGGACCCTCTATGATCAGAGCCGGGCCTATACCGACAAATACGGCAGTAAAATCGCGCTGACCAGGGATGATATCTGGGATGATCGCATCAAAGCGACACTGGGATTCGATACCCTGTTTGATAGCTCAAAGCAGGATTTGTGGTCAACCGGGCGCACCTATGTGCCGGAAATTAATTACACCGACTTGTCTCCCTTCCTGCAACTGGAATTTGCCCCCGTCGAGTCGGTGAAACTAAGCGGCGGCGTGCGCTATGAGTACGCGCGTCTGAAGATCGATAATTACCAGACGGTATGGGCGAATGACCGTGTGAAAGTGGAGGGCGGAACACCGTCTTTCGACCAGACGCTCTATAACGCAGGTGTGGTATGGACCCCCATTGAGCCGCTCAGCCTCTTTGCCAGCTACAGCGAAGGCTTTACCGTGCCGGATGTCGGACGCGTACTGCGTGGCATCGATACGCCGGGGATTAAACTCAATGATTACAGCGGGCTGCAGCCCATCGTCACTAAAAACAGTGAAGTCGGATTTCGGGTCCAGCAAGCCCCGTTTGATTTCGAGGCCAGTTATTACAAATCCACCTCGAAACTGGGGAGTCGTGTGGAACTGGTCAATGATGCGTTTGTCGCTCGTCGCGAAAAAACGGAGATTGATGGCGTGGAAATTAGCGCGGGCTACAGCCCCAATGCGGACCACAAACTCACCGTCGCCTGGTCGCACATGCGTGGTCGTTATGACAGCGATGACAACGGCAGTCTTGATGCAAAACTCGATGGACTGAATATTTCCCCGGATCGCATCATCGCCAGCTGGTCAGCCAACTGGAATGCTGAGTTGAGTACATTCCTGCAGGCTAACTGGGCGTTAAGTAAAGAATTTGATGACGCAGAGAAAGACTTTTCCGGCTATGCGCTGGTGGATGCTGCCGTGGGCTACAAACTGCCTTACGGAAAGTTAAATCTCGGCATCTCTAACCTGCTGAATAAGCAGTACATTACCTACTATTCCCAGAGTGCCTCTGTCGACCCGGACCGCTATTTTGCGGGACGCGGGCGCACAGCCACGCTCGGCTACAGTATTGATTTTTGACGCAGACCGCCCCGTTGTGGGGCGGTATCAATGATGATGAAAAATACACTCTCATTTTCTCTGACGCGTCGACGCATACTCCAGTCACTGTTGCTGGGTGTCACCTCACCGACGTTATTTGCCCGTCAACCGGCCATGCCGCGCGCCGTGTCACTGTTCCAGGGAGCGACCGACAGCCTGGTCGCACTGGGTGTCACCCCAGCAGGTATTGTTGAGTCATGGACGGAGAAACCGGTTTATCGCTATCTGCGTCCGCAGCTTTCCGGCGTCCCGCAACTCGGCCTGGAAACGCAGCCTGCGCTGGAAAAAATCGTGTTGCTCAAGCCGGATATCATTTTTGCATCCCGTTTCCGTCACCAGGATATCGCGCCGCTGATGAGGAAAATTGCCCCCGTTGCGTTACTGGATGATGTGTTTGAGTTCAGGAAAAGGCTGACGGTAGTGGCTGAAAACCTGGCGATGAAGAGCGCCGCAGGGCATCTGCTTGAACGCTGGGATGCACGTGTTGCCTCGCTGCGAAGCCTTATCCCGGCGCGATTTGATACGGCGAACGGGCCGCAGGTCTCGGTGATTGAAGTACGTCCGGATCATATTCGTAGCTACGTTGCACGAAGCTTTCCGGGCTCGGTGATGTCTGAACTGGGTTTTACCTGGAATGAACAGGCGATGCAGGCGCAAAGCGCATCGTTGCGTTTCTCTGGTATGGAGAATATTCCCTTGCTGGACGCCGATATCTTTTTCATTTTGCTGCGGGCAAATAGCCCGGCGATCGCCCGGCAGTATCAAACGCTAACGGCACATCCTCTCTGGCAGCAGATGCGGGCGGTGAAAGCGGGGCAATTATGGGTTGTGGACAGCGTGCCCTGGAGTTTGTCCGGGGGCATTTTGGGGGCGAATCAAATCCTGAGCGATGTCGAATATGCGCTACTCAGGGGGCGGCGATGAGAGGAAGATTTCTACTCTGTGGCCTGCTGCTGGCGGTGATGGCGGTGGTCAGTATGATGACGGGCGCCCACTTTTATACCTTCGCGCAATTAATAAAAGCGCTGTCTGATGCGGAGCCGACCAGCGCGGTGGATACCATTATTCGTACTTCACGTCTGCCGCGTACCCTGCTGGCGATGGGCGTGGGGGCATTTCTGGCGGTGGCGGGCGGGTTAATGCAGGCGCTGACCCGTAACCCATTAGCCTCACCGGGGCTGTTTGGCGTTAACGCAGGTGCGGCGTTGATGATTGTGCTGGTGGGCAGTTTTTTCGCCGTTATCTCCCCATGGGTAACATTGTGGCTGGCATTTACCGGCGCCTGCGCTACCGGCACGCTGGTCTGCTTTAGCAGCCGTATCAGCAAAGGACAGCTCAACCCACTGCGTCTGGTACTGGCGGGCGTTGCCATTACCGCACTGTGTAATGCCTTTACGCAGGCGATACTCGTCGTCGATCAGGAAACGCTCGATACCATGCTGTTCTGGCTGGCGGGCAGTCTTGCGGGTAATGATCTGGCGCAGCTTTACCCGCTGCTGATTCCAGGCGTGCTGCTGGTGGTCGCTGCCTGCCTGTTTGCCGGGCAAATGAACGTACTGAATGCCGGCGAAGAGATAGCCCGTGGACTCGGGCTCAATATCGCCCTGGTCCGGCTGCTGGCAAGCGTGCTAGTGGTTGGGCTGGCCGGCTGCGCTGTGGCGCTGGCGGGCAGTATTGGCTTTGTCGGGCTTATCGTCCCGCATATCGCGCGTCAGTTGTTTGGCAGCGACCTGCGCCAGTCGCTGCCGGCCAGTGCCTTGCTCGGCGCGTTGCTGCTACTGGTTGCAGACATTGCCGCCCGGGTGGTGATTTTGCCGCAGGAAGTCCCGGTCGGGGTGATGACGGCACTTATGGGCGCGCCGTTTTTTATTTTGCTGGCGCAGCGCAGGGGGGAACATGCCGGATAATCAACTCTTCCGTCTGGGGCCATTTTCACGCCCGTTCTCCCGGCGTTTGCTGCCGGTGTTACTGGGGTGTTCACTCCTCACCATGCTCGTTACTCTCGTGGCGCTGAGTATCGGCGATGTGACGATTTCGCTGCCGCAAACTTTATGGCTTCTGTTCCAGCCCGACGACCGACCACAACGTTTTATCTTGCATGAGTTGCGTTTACCCCGCGTGACGCTGGCGCTGCTGGCCGGCGGTGGATTAGGGATGTCCGGGCTCATCATGCAGACACTGGTGCGAAACCCGCTGGCCTCGCCGGATACCCTGGGCGTAACGACCGGGGCAAGCGCCGGTGCGCTGATTTGGCTCTCTTTTTTCAGTCTGCAATACGGCAGCGCATTGATGCCCTGGGCGGCGATGGCGGGAGCGGCCTGCGCTGTTGGGCTAATTTTCCTGCTGTCATGGCGTAAAGGGCTGACGCCACTGCGCCTGATCCTGACCGGTGTCGGTGTGTCGGCGCTGGCGGGGGCGGTCGTCACCTTCGTTCTGGTCCTCAGCCCGCTCACCACCACCTTTTCCGCCTGGGTGTGGCTAAGCGGCAGCGTCTATGCCGCGACCTGGGATAAAGTGCTGAAACTGCTGATGATTTATCTCTGGGCGCTCCCGTTGCTGCTTTTTTTGCTGCGCTACCTGAAAACGTTGCAATTGCATGATGAGCTGGCAAGCGGACTCGGCGTGCGAGTACACCCCCTGCGGGTGCTGCTGCTACTCGGCTGCGTAGTCCTCTCCGGCGGGGCGATTGCGCTGGTGGGGGCTATGGCATTTGTCGGACTGATAGCGCCGCACATTGCCCGACTGGTGGTGCGTAACGGCTTTTTTGGTCAGGCATTTGTCACTGTTTGCGGTGGGGGCTGCATGGTGGTCACGGCTGATCTGCTGGCGCGAACCCTGTTTCGGCCCGCCGATCTTCCGGCGGGGATTTTTGTGGCGCTGGCCGGCGCGCCGTTCTTTTTATGGCTGCTCATCCGGCAGCGAACGTAACTGATGAGGAAAACGTGTCTCTCACAACCCAAAAGCTGAGCATCAGCTACCAGCAGCAGCAGGTGATCGATTCGCTGGATTTAGCCCTGCCAGCCGCCAAAGTGTCGGTGCTCATTGGTAGCAACGGCTGCGGTAAAAGCACGCTGCTAAAAGCTATGGCGCGATTGCTGACGCCGCAGTCAGGAACTGTCATTCTTGAGGGAGTGGACATTCACACCAGTAATACGGCGCAGATTGCCCGCAAACTGGCCATCCTGCCGCAAACGCCCGTTGCACCGGAGGGCATCACCGTGCGCCAGCTGGTCAGCCTTGGGCGTTTTCCTTACCAGAACTGGTTGCGTCAGTGGTCAATAGACGATGAACAGCAGGTGGAGGAGGCGTTACGGCTGACGGGAACCGCAGCCCTGCAGCATCGTCCGGTGGATGCGTTATCCGGCGGGCAGCGTCAGCGGGTGTGGATTGCCATGACGCTGGCGCAGGCGACGAACACCGTGTTACTGGACGAGCCGACAACCTACCTGGATCTGGCGCATCAGATAGAGATTCTGGAATTGTTGCGCGGACTCAACCAGCAGCAGGGCAAAACCATTGTGATGGTCCTGCATGACCTGAATCTGGCCTGCCGTTATGCCGATCATCTGGTGGCTGTACATCAAGGCAGGATATATGCACAAGGGACGCCAATGCAGGTCATGACGGAAACCCTCGTGAGAGAGGTGTTTAATCTGCGCTGTCGGATTATTGACGACCCCTTTTTCCATACGCCATTGTGCATTCCTTTTCCGGGAGAAACGCATGCTAACGAGTGAGGAATATGCGTACCTGCAAAACGTGTTTCGCCTGCGTACGCTCGCACAGGCAGACAGGCGCAGCGTGCCGGGCGAGGCTATCGGAGATGTACAAACGTGCCGGGCGTTACTGGAACGTATGATGCCGCTGATTGGCGCGCCGGACCTGGCAATTGCCGCATCGCTTTTTGCCAAACGAGTGGCATTTCTCGCCTCCGGGAATGTCCTCTATGCAATGAGTGTCTTTGATAAAGGCCTGCCGTTATCACTTAATACCTGTCGGCTGGAATATGCTCACGATGGCGGTTTGTGGACCTCGTCACTGCCGATGGATGTTACTGCGACGGCGTACACGCCGGGAGCGCGTGAGGCGTGGCGTGAGGCCATCGTCGGCGCGTTATTCCGAACATTCTTCGCGCCGTTGTGGCAAAGCCTGTCGCAGGTGAGCGGTCTGTCGCAGCATATCCTGTGGGAGAACACGGCTGTGCGGGTTTATTCCTTATATCAGGGACGAATGGAAGGGCTGACTGTAGAGCAGGAGGAACGCCAACAGGCGGATTTTGCCTGGCTGCTGGAAGGGGCCGAACCGTCACTGTTTGGTCTGCCATGGAACCCGCTCCAACGCTTTCGCCGCCCGCTACAACAGAGCGCGGCGGGACCCAGAGTACGCTTTCGCCGTACCTGCTGTTTTTATTACAAAACGGTACAACCTGTGGCTTATTGCCATAATTGCCCGCTGTGCAAGGTAACCTGATTCCGGGGACAGGCACCATCGCGGGAAAAGGGCCGAGACACTGAGCCGCAGGAACGTGCAGCTAACGTTAGGCTACAAGGACGGTACGTAGTTCGCTTAAAGGGACCGCTTTTGTGAAATACCACCCCTGGGCGCAGCACCCCGGTATGTTTTCCTTCAGAAATTGATACTGTATGTCGGTCTCTACCCCTTCGAAAACCACGATTTTAGGCATGTTTTTAAACATCTCTATCAGTCCAGGAAGGATGTGATTATTGATGGATTCTGTCCCTATGGAATCAGTGATTGATTTGTCAATTTTGATTTCACCTACGTCAAGTAATGAAAGCCAGTTCAGGTTGGAATAACCGGTGCCAAAGTCGTCGAGGGCGAATATTATCCCGGTGCCCTTAAAAAGATCCATGGAACGCTTAATATCTTCGGTACCGGAACTTTGCCTTTCAGTAATTTCAAGAATAATTGATTCGCCAGCAACGTTCTCGTGTTGTAACGTGCTCAGCAATTTTTCGCGAAACGCCTCGGAACAGATATCCGCGCAACTGACGTTAATGCTGAGAGTGATATCACTGCTCTGCAATACCGATGCGCACTCTTTGATGGCATGCTCAACGACATACAGGCTGATTTTATTTATCAAGCCATTTTTTTCCGCAAGCGGAATAAAGATATCAGGGCCGATGTGTCCGATTTGTGGATCCGTCCAGCGTAACAGCACCTCGATGCCGGTTATTTTTCGATCTTTAATTTTATATATAGGTTGATAAACGAAATGTAATTCACGCTTTTCAATCGCATTTTTTAGTCGGGCAAGGAGAGATTGATTATGTGCAGTATTATTAACATAAAGGGCGGCAATCAACAGGCCGATGATAAGAGATGCACTAAAAAGAGAGACCAGGAAATAAAGATTGTTTTTGAAAAATAAAGGGAGCGATGTCCCGGCAATAACACAAATGTTATTCACACTATTGCAGGCATGTTCAGTAAAATACAAGTATGAACGTTGTTTTTTATGTTCTACAGATTCCAGTAAATGTGTGTTTTTTCCAATCATAAAAAAATGATTGTCATGTTTGAAATCACCTATAATGGCATCGAAATCCATCTTATTGGCCTCCTCCCAGAAACGCTGGAAGGCAAAAGGGGAGACCGTTATGGCGAAGTTACTGGTATAAAGGACATCTGCCGTAATGTTTTCTTCAATCTGCGCATCAAAGACCCACGTATAGCTTCCCCGGTTGACCTTATTTCTGAACATATTCAGAGAGAGGGGGGCATTCAGTTTGCCCCAGAGGGCCGAACAGACAATTTTCTCGTCCTGAACATAGGCGATATCCTTGATCAGCGGATAAGGCCAAAGCCGTTTACGCAGTGCCAGCACGTACTGTTCGCTGCACGGCTCATAGACCGCAAACTCCTGTCGCAGTCCGTCAATCAGTTTTACTTGTGAGATAAGGCTATTGCTGCGTGCCAGAATGGACTCAGCATAATCTTCCAGTTTTTCATGAGCATAGATATAGTACACCCCAGGCCTGCGCCATACAGGACGCCGAAGGTTAACACTATAGATAATGCGTAAATGCCGATCCTGTGGTGGATAGTTCTCATTATTTGCAGTGGCATTGTTGACAACATTCCCCTGTCGTTATGGTTATCCGGCTTGCACGCTTTGCACAGTCTTCACTCTATCTCAGTCTTTGCCCTCTGCCTTGAGAGGTAAACCGTACTTATCGTAATTATCGGCCGTACGGCGCGGGACTTTATCCGTGATTTCTGTAGATTCTCACGACCGTTGTCAACTCCGGTGAAATCACATTGTCAGTTTCACAAAACACAGTTTCGAAGAGTAATGCTAAAAAGAGTGATTCCTGTAAAGATTAGCTTAGCGACAACATGTTCCCTGTCCGTAAATATTAAAAAAGATAACTATCCTAAAGCCCGCGCTGATGAAGGCCATGAGCGGGCTGAGGGTTTTCTTGTTCAGCAAGTGAGGTAACCAGGTTTGACAGCACTTTAATGAGGCACTGATTGGTCTGAGCCAGCGCGAGTATTTGCGTAGCGGTCAATTGCTTAACTGCCTGAATCAGCTCAATGTCCATGTTTAAAAAGCATTCGGCTTGTTTGATATCTTCTGCTGCTACGCGTTGTGCCAGTAAAAGATATGACAAATTAAGGTTGTGAATTTCTTTCAGGACAGAAACAGGTGTGATCATTTTTACGCCGGATTAAAAAACGGAAGAAAGAGTATGCAGTTTAAGAAACCCATTGCCTTATATGATACATGCAAAATACAACTTTCGTGTGAAAATTTACATTATTTTCACAATGCGTTTATATCTGGCACGAAAATATTTCCAGGATGTCATTCTGAGAATGAGTTAATAATGAAAGTCATTCGCGTTGGCGTTACGAAGAGTCTGTTTCTATAGCAGAGAAGGGCTGGGAACTGGCAATAACCTTTTATTTTTTTACAAAGAACCGGGTCTGTCCTGTCATTTCATAAAAAACGCAACAAGCGACTTTCTCTTTCAGACCGCATCAATCTATTTCGCTTCCTTAAGGCAGTTATTCACTCTACTAACATATAAACGGCGTCTCGCAAATGACCACTCGTAGCCAATACCCGGTCTTTCCAGTGAACAATAATCGCCATTTTCCTGGTTTACATATCCGAAGAATCGATTGTGTAATTCTTTAATTTGACCAGAATCAAAAATCATCCCCTTCAATTAATATAAAAATACAACATATTTCGCCACGTAATTTTCTAATTCCGTTTTTCAACTTAGCTTATTCGAAAGCAGTTAATATATTTATTACCAAAAAGTCTTTTTCGTCACGCTTCTTTTATTACTAGAGTTGATTTCCGGACAATTTTGAAGGAAAGCAACCATGACCTCAACCCAGCGCATTGCCCGTTTTGATACTGATTTATTAGAGATTCACCCCGTTGCCGGCAATATTGGCGCAGAGGTGCGCAATATTTCCCTTTCGGCTGACCTTGATGATAATCTTATTCAGCAGATTGAAAATGCACTCGTAAAATATAAGGTTTTATTCTTCCGTAGACAGTATCATCTGACCGACGAAACCCACCAGGCCTTCGGTGCGCGTCTGGGGAATATCGTGGCACATCCTACGGTGCCGTCGCCTGCGGGCACCAAACTTTTCGAGCTGGATTCCTCAAAAGGCGGTGGCCGGGCAGACTCCTGGCACACCGACGTCACCTTTGTAGATGCTTTTCCGAAAATATCCATTCTGCGTGGCGTAACCATCCCTGAATATGGCGGGGATACCGTCTGGGCAAATACCGCATTAGCCTATGAATTATTGCCGGAATCCTTAAAACAATTTGTCGGTACGCTGCGTGCTATTCACAGTAATAATTACGACTATGGCGCAGAACGTATTGTCACCGAAGAACATCGCCTCAATCACCATAAAAATGTTTTCGTCTCTTCCGTATGGGAAGCGGAACATCCGGTAGTGCATGTGCATCCGGTAAGCGGCGAACGTGCCTTATTACTTGGTCACTTTGTGAAAAAGCTGGTCGGCTTTAACAGTCGTGAATCGGCGCAGATTTTTGAATTACTGCAAAATCGCATTACCCGCCTGGAAAATACCGTGCGCTGGCAGTGGCAGCAGGACGATGTGGTGATCTGGGATAACCGCAGCACCCAGCATTATGCCGTCAATGACTACGGCAACCAACCACGCCTGGTTCGTCGCGTCACCATTGAAGGCGAACCCGCTGTCGCCATCGACGGTAGCCGCAGTCGTACTGTTACTCGTCCGCAGGAAACCGTAAATGATACCCCAGACAGGGAAGTGAACTATGCAGCGTCGTGATTTACTCAAAGCCATGGCGGCGTTCGGGGTCTATAGCATGATCCCGGCTATCGCGCGCGGCGCAAACGTAGCGCGCAAATACGATGGCGTGACGCTCAATGTTTCCACTTTCAGCACTGCCTGGCCGCAATTGATCCGTCAGTGGTTGCCGGAATTTGAAGCCCTGACCGGCGCAAAGGTGCAGCTTGATACGCCTGCCTTTCCTGTCTACAACCAGCGTGCCGATCTGGAGCTGTCGACGCGCGGGTCGGCGTATGATGTGGTCAACGTCACCTTTATTTATACCAGCCGCTGGATCAACGCAGGTTGGCTTACTCCGCTTGATGATTTTATCGCTAACCCTAACCTCACTCCTGCAGACTGGGGATTACAGGATTTTCTACCAGCTACCCTGGCGGCAGAAACCGGGCGTGACGGCAAGCTGTACGGCATTCCTTATGTAGTGGAAGCCATGCTGGCGGGAGCCTCACGTTACGATCTGATTCAACAGGCCGGGCTGGCATTTCCGAAAACCACCGATGACCTGGTGAAGGTCCTGCAGACTGTGAACAAAAAAGAGCGTGTCGCCGGCTATGTCACCGACAACCATTACGGCTGGACCTTTATCCCTTATCTGCAGGCTTTTGGCGGCAGCGTGTTTCGTGCGCCGCCGGATGATCTGTTCCCGACGCTCGATACTCCGGAGGCAGTGCAGGCGGCTGACTATTTCGCCCGCCTTATTCGCGAGTTCGGCCCGAATGGCGGTATTACCTATACTGCCGACCAGTCCTTGCAGGCGCTGAAACAAGGAAGGGTTAACTTCTCCGACGCCAGCCAGACCTACCTGGCGCAACTGGGCAACGCTGAAAGCTCGCGCACCCTGAACACCGCCCATTTTGGTCCGATGGTCAGCGGGCCGAAAGGGTGGTTCCCCGGCATGGCGACCCATGCGCTGGGCATCCCGGCGGGTTCTAAAAACAAAGAGGCGGCGTGGGCGTTTATCCAATGGGCGCTTTCGAAACAGAACACGGCCCGCACGCTGGCCGCCGGATACGGTTCGCCGACCCGTCGCAGCGATATCGACTCGCAGGTGTTTCGTTCTAAGCAGGTGATTAACGGTGTGGACCTGGCGCAGTTCTCCATTGATGCCATCGACCAGGCAGGCAAGGGTGGGTACATGAAATATCGCACCGTGGAGTTCTATCCGCAGGTTGACCAGCAACTGAATAAAGCCATTGCACTGATTGCCTCCGGCCAGCTTTCGGCGAAAGAGGCGATGACCCAGGCGCAGGCCGGCACTCTCGGCGATCTCAAACGCGCCGGTGTGAAAATCTAAGTGAGGATCCGTATGGGGATAGCACAACCAACCAGCTGGCGGCAACGCCAGCGGTACGCCTGGCTGCTGGGGTTATCGCCGTCGCTGGTGGTGCTGACGTTACTGACGCTGGTTCCGGCGGCAGCGCTGCTGATCACCAGCTTCACGCCATTGAGCCTGACTAACCCGGAAGCGACATTCACCTTTAGCAATCCACTGGTGAACTATCAGCAGTTGCTGCATGACGACCGCTTTCTCAACTCGCTGGTCACGCAGCTTAAGCTGTCGGTGGTGAGCGTCTTCTTTCAGGTGCTGATCGGGCTGCTTCTGGCGTTACTGCTTAATGGCCCGTCGCCGTTGCTCAACGGGGTGCGCACGTTATTGCTTATTCCCATGGTGCTGCCGCCGATTATCGTGGCGCTGATCTGGAAAATAATCTACACCCCGGATATCAGTCCGCTGCACCAGATTCTGGAGCGTATGGATCTGCCGCTGAACTCGCTTCTCGCGAACCCGGATACCGCGCTGTGGGCGATTGTGGTGGCGGATGTCTGGCAGTGGTTTCCCTTCACCATGCTGATGGTGCTGGCGGCGCTGCAAATGGTGCCCAACGAACCGCGGGAGGCGGCAAGTCTTGACGGTGCCTCGTCATTCAACATCTTCCGCTACATCGTGTTGCCGCACCTCAAACCGGTGCTGGCGGTGTGCATCCTTTTTCGCCTGATTGACAGCTTCAAAGCCTTCCCGCTGATTTACATCCTCACGGACGGCGGGCCGGGATCGGTGACGGAGGTTACCAACTACTACGGCTTTATTCAGGCTTTTAACTTTTCCTGGTGGGGATATGGCAGCGCTATTGCGGTGGTGATCCTGGTCGGGGTGTTTATTTTAAGCTGGCTCATTGGTCGCGCGGGGTGGAATGATGACAGTACAACACACTGATGAACGTCGTCCGCTCGCGTTCATTGTCACGCGACGTAGAAAGTGGCGTTTCAAAGGCAAGCGCACGCTGGCGGCGTTACTGCTGCTGGTACTGTTCCTCGCGCCGTTCCTGTGGATGGTGATCATGTCACTGCGCCCGTCGATGGACGCCTTCGAACTGACGCTATTCTTCACGCCAACGCTGGAAGCCTGGCGCCAGTTGATCGCCGGGAATTTTTTGCAGCCGTTTGGCAACAGCCTGATGGTCAGCGTGCTCTCCACGGTTTTCTCGCTGCTGCTGGGGGTGCCCGCCGCCTGGGTGCTGACGCGCTGGCGCTTTCGCGCCCGTCGCTATGTGGCGCTGTGGATCCTGGTCACGCGCATGGCACCGCCGATTGCCTTTACCATTCCGTTCTTTCTCGCCTTCCGCTGGCTCGGGTTGCAGGACACGGTCATCGGCCTAGCGATTATCTATCTCACCTTTAACCTGGCGATTGTTATCTGGCTGATGCAGACCTTCTTTGCCGCCATTCCGGTCACTCTGGAAGAGGCGGCGTGGATGGACGGCTGCTCGTTGTGGGGCAGTTTCTGGCGGGTGTCGCTGCCGCTGGTCAAACCGGGCCTCGCGGCGACCGCTATTCTCTGTTTCATCTTTTCGTGGAACGATTTTTTCTACGCCCTGATTTTAACGCGTACCAACGCCATTACCGCCCCGGTCGCCATTGTGAATTTCCTGCAATACGAAGGGTGGGAGTGGAGCAAAATCGCCGCCAGCGGCACGCTGGTGATGCTGCCGGTGGTCGCCTTTACCCTGCTGGTGCGGCGCTATCTGGTACAGGGCTTAACCGCGGGTGGACTTAAGGATTAATGATGGCAACCCTGACACTCAACAACATCGCAAAACACTTTAACGGGCAGACCATTATCCCCGGTCTGGATTTGACCATTCATCACGGCGAATTTATTGCGCTGGTGGGGCCGTCTGGCTGCGGAAAATCCACCCTGTTGCGCATGATTGCCGGGCTTGAGAGCATCGACGGCGGCGAACTTGTGCTCGACGGCGAGGTGATTAACGACCTCTCGCCGCAGGACCGCAACATGGCGATGGTCTTTCAGAACTACGCGCTCTATCCGCACATGACGGTGGCGGATAACCTCGGTTTCTCGCTCAAAATGCAGGGCGTGGCGAAGGCGGAAATTGACAGCCAGGTGCGGCAGGCTGCCGACACACTGGGGCTGACGCCGTTACTGGCGCGCAAACCCTCGCAGCTTTCCGGCGGCCAGCGCCAGCGCGTGGCAATGGGCCGCGCCATCCTGCGCCAGCCGCGCCTGTTCCTGTTTGATGAGCCACTCTCTAACCTCGACGCCAAACTGCGTGTGGAGCTGCGTACTGAAATCAAGGCGTTGCATCAGCGGCTTAACACCACCATGATTTACGTCACTCATGATCAAATTGAAGCCATGACCATGGCCGATCGCATCGTGGTGCTGCGCGAAGGGCATATTGAACAGGTGGGCACGCCGCTGGAGCTGTACGACCGCCCGGCGAATGCCTTTGTAGCGAGTTTTATCGGTTCGCCGTCGATGAACCTGTTCACCGGGCATGTGGAGCGGCCTGGTATCGTGATGACCGATGACGGCATTAGGCTGCCGGTGACCCGGACGCCGGGGCTTGAAGTGGGGCAACGCGTGCTCTACGGTGTGCGTCCACAACACTTTGTGCTGACGCCGGAGGCATCAATCAACGCCCACGTTAATGTGGTGGAGCCGACGGGTTCGGAAACGCAGATCCTGCTCAATATCGGCCAGCAGAAAGTGACCACGCTGTTTCATCAACGCGTGGCGGCACAGCCGGGAGAAATACTGAAAATCCTGCCGGATCCCCGTTATGCCCACCTGTTCGATGCCGCCAGTGGCATGCGGCTGAATTAACGATATTCGTGACGCTGTCACTTATTGGTGCCACCCGGACGCACTTATCACCGGCGGGATAGGTGACCTTAACCCTCAGCGCGGTCCGTAACGGAGGATGGACTCCGGCGCAACCATTGCTTATCGGCCCGGCGTGAAACGCGCTACCCTTTAGGGTTGTATAATGCAGGCGTTACTGGCACCAGATGGGAGTGAGAGATGACCGGGCATCGTTATACCCGTTACGGGAGTTTGCAAAACAAAGTGGTGGTGATCACCGGCGGGGCCAGCGGGATTGGCGCGGATCTGGTGGTGGCGTTTCGCCAGCAGGAGAGCCGGGTACATTTTCTGGATATCGATATGACGGCGGGTACTGCGCTGGCGCAGGAGCGCGGTGCCCATTTTCACCCGGTTGATGTGCGAAATATTGCCGCGTTGCGCGAGGCGATAGACAACATTGCTGCCCGGGAAGGCGGTATCGATGTGCTGATTAATAACGCCGCCCGCGATGACCGAACCGATACCCTGGCCGTAGAGCCGGAGGCCTGGCGCGAGAGCCTGGCGGTGAATCTCGACCACCAGTTTTTTGCCAGCCAGGCCGTTGCCGCGGTGATGCAAAAAGGCAAGGGCGGAAATATTATTCTGACCAGTTCCACCAGCTTTATGAAGGGCAGGCCGGGCATGTCCGGTTACACCACCTCAAAGGCGGCGATTGTCGGGCTAAGTCAGACGCTGGCGCGCGAACTGGGGCCATCGGGCATTCGTGTTAACTGCATCGTACCGGGGGCGATTACCACGCCACGACAGCAGGCGCTGTGGCGTACGCCGGCGTCCGAAAAGGAGATCCAGGCCATGCAGTCGCTGGATATTACCCTCGAAGGCCGGGACGTTGCCGCCATGGCGTTGTTTGTCGCCTCTGATGATGCTCGTGGTTGCACAGGCGCGCTCTTTTTTATCGATGCCGGTATCCGTCTGGTGTGAGCCCCTCTTCATGCCCGCACGCTCGCCGCACGAACGTGCAGGGTGCGCCGGGGCGTCGTGATGATGGTCGTTACGACGCCGACAATATGTGCGCCTTCCTCTTCATCAATATATACCGTGCGATAGTTTTCGTTCTCCGCCACCAGTCGCGGCGGCGAGAGACGCAGTCGCCGGACGGTAAAACCGCTCAGCAGGCGGGCTACAACGATATCGCCATCCACCGGCTGCAGGCTGCTGTCTACTAACAGTAACGATCCGGGCAGGATCGCCGCGCCGCACATGGCATCGCTGGCGGTGCGCAGCACATAGGTTGCTGACGGATGGCTGATCAAATGTGCCACCAGATCGATCGCCCCTTCGATATAATCCGCCGCCGGGCTGGGAAAAGCGCTGGTTGTCATTGCATGTTGCTCCCACGTAATGACAGGCACAAGGCTGCCTGACAAACCTGTCGACGTCCTGGTAAAAGTGAGGCTTTCGCCTTTGATACATCCATGGTGACTGTTTTTATGTATTACTGTGTTTATATACAGTATCGTCAAAAAGACGTATCGATCAAGCGGCCCGGGCGCGATTTTTGTGAAGAGGTTGATGGCACAAGGATTTTTGTTATTTGCTGAAAAAATGCGCATCCCGGTATTTTCCACCATTGCCTGAGCATCGGGACTGTGCGACGAATAAGGGAAATGATGATATTTCGGCTGTGACGTATTATTTCGCGGCGGCAGTCGTTTTTTACATTCAGGGGGCCAGCCACTACACTTAGTGGCAGTTTAACCATTGGATGGCGAAGATGACGGCATTGAAAACTCATAATTTCTTTTTTATCGTTCTGTTGTTGCTGGTCAGTGTGGCATTTTTTAGCCTGATCCAGCCGTACTATGCCGCTATTATCTGGGCTGTTATTCTGGCGCTTATTTTTTATCCGTTACGGGTGAAATTAACCGTCTGGTTGCGGGGGCGTGATGGTATTGCCTCGCTACTGACCGTACTGCTTATCTGTGTGTTAGTTTTTATTCCATTGATGATTATTGTCACGTCGCTGATTACAGAAATTAATGCGCTCTATCAACGCTTGCAAAATAACGCCACGGACTTACCGCAACTCTTTACTGACAGTATTAGTTATCTGCCTGGCTGGGCACAGGGATATTTGCGTGAAAATGACTTTGACTCCGTGGGCGCCATTCGGGAAAAATTATCCGGCGTGGCGCTGAGCTCCGGGCGATATCTGGCTGGCAGCGCGGTGATTATCGGTAAAAACACGCTGAGTATTAGCGTCAGTTTCTGTCTGATGGTCTATCTGCTGTTCTTTTTACTGAAAGACGGCTCCCGGCTGGTACGCAGAATCTTTACGGCTATTCCACTGACGGATAAAATTAAACGCCGTTTGTTCCATAAATTTGCCAGCGTCTCCCGGGCAACGGTAAAAGGGACGCTGGTGGTGGCAATTGTGCAGGGTGCGCTGGGGGGCTTTGGCTTCTGGTTTTCCGGCATTAACGGCAGTTTGTTGTGGGGTTCGCTGATGGCGTTCCTGTCGCTGATCCCGGCGGTCGGCACGGCGCTTATCTGGGTCCCGGCGGCTATTTTTCTCTTCTCCACCGGGGAAATTATCACCGGTACTATGATGTCGCTCTATTTTATCGTGGTGGTGGGGCTCGCTGATAATATCCTGCGGCCATTATTAGTCGGCAAAGATACCCGAATGCCCGATTATTTAATTTTGCTGACCACGCTTGGCGGGCTGCAATTCTTTGGCATTAACGGTTTTGTCCTGGGGCCGATGATTGCCGGGCTATTTATTGCATCCTGGAATTTACTCGCCGAGGACCGGGCACTCGCAATGAAATCGGAACCATAATCTGTATCGCCGCCGTAGATATTTTCCTGCGGCGGCTGCGATTAACTTTCTACAAGCCGGGTAACCGCGGGTAAAGAAGTGAAAAGAATTTGAGGAAAAACAGGCTCTGTGGTAGAAATAGAGCGTGTTTTACTACTGAGGACAATCGCTCCGCCACGATGAGAAGCAATGTGCGGATATTGTAATTTTATGGATAATTTGTTCAGGACGTTCATCTCTGGCTTTTCCCGTCTTACTTCTTCTGCCCTTTTGCTTTCCGGCGAACAACACTGGCGCTCGGCGCTATAGTCTTTTTCTCCCTGCTTAGGCTCGCGTAAACCACGCGACTTTCATTTTTACCCCCTGGGTTTTCCGTTATGGAAGGACCCTGCACAATTATATTCTCAAGCAGGAGAAGCATGATGATTTACTGGGTATTATTAGCGCTGGCCATTGTGGCTGAAATAACCGGCACATTATCAATGAAGTGGGCAAGTGTTACCGACGGACACACCGGTTTTATTCTGATGCTGGTGATGATTGCACTGTCATATATTTTATTATCATTCGCAGTGAAAAAAATCGCTCTCGGCGTGGCCTATGCGCTGTGGGAGGGGATCGGTATTTTACTGATCACCTTGTTTAGCGTTGTGTTGTTTGATGAAGCGCTCTCCCCACTGAAAATTGCCGGACTGATGACACTGGTTGCCGGGATTGTGCTGATCAAATCGGGCACCCGTAAAGCGGTCAACACACCGCAGGAGCGCCGCAATGCAACAGTTTGAGTGGGTTCATGGTGCCTGGCTGGCGGCGGCTATTGTCCTGGAGATCGTCGGCAATATTTTCCTTAAATTATCAGCGGGTTTTCGTCATAAATTATACGGAATTGGCTCGTTGGCGGCAGTGCTCGCCGCCTTTGCCGCGCTGTCACAGGCAGTGAAAGGTATAGATTTATCAGTTGCCTATGCGTTATGGGGCGGGTTCGGTATCGCTGCGACTCTGGCGGCGGGCTGGATCCTCTTCGGCCAGCGCCTGAATAATAAAGGCTGGGCAGGGGTTATCTTACTGATTGTGGGTATGATACTAATAAAACTCGCCTGATGTGATCGCTGCCCTTATCAGGGGCAGCGAAATCCACCGACTGTATTACGCTTAGTTAACGGAAGTCCTCAACCGGCTGTTTTTCCTGTTAAGGATTAAGAGGGAGGCAGTGTATGTTGAACCCATTTAGCTGGCGGAATATCCCGAATGCCAAAACCCTGTTCGTCATGATCTTCCTGGCGGGCATTGGGCTTATTTTTTCCATCGTCGCACTGCTCTATCTTTCATTGCATCTTATCAGTAGCAAAGCCAATGAAATTGATGAACATCGTACCGCTCTGTCGGTACAGGGGGCGATTCAGACCTCGGTGAATCGTGTGCGCTCGCTGGTGATTGATAACGCCGTCTGGGATGATGCGGTGCGGGAGGCCTACCGCTCACAGCTTGACACTCAATGGCTCTACAAAACCTGGGGTGAGGGATTTAAAGTCAATAATCTCTATGACGGTACCTTTATCCTGGATGAAAATTTTAACGTCTTATGGGGATCGTTTCACAGCACGAGGTTTACAGAGCATTCACTCGACTTTTTTGGTAAGGGTTTACAAACCCTCATTCGTAATAATTCGGCCTCGCTGGTATCCAGCAATGAAATTTATGCCGGGATTACCCGTACCCGCAACGGCATTGCGTTTGTAGGGATTGGCCTTATCCGCCCGATGGTGGGGAATTTACAGGTTAATGATAATACGCGGCGTTATCTGGTAATCACCCGCCACCTGAATACACAAATCCTTAAAGAGTTGGGCGATACATTTCAGATTGCTGATTTAGCGTTTACGGAACAGAAGCAGGATGAATCCGCCGTGCCGCTGGAAAGTTCGGCGGGGGAAGTGCTGGGCTGGCTAAACTGGTCACCCCGTTTGCCGGGCGCAGAGGCTGCCGAGGCGGCCTCTGCCAATATTCGTCAAATCGCCCTGCTGGCATCAGGATTGATCCTCCTGTTTATTCTCCTGAGCAGCGCCGGGCTGTATAAGCTGGCGAAAGGGGAGAAAATTGCCCGCAGGATTGCCTTAACTGACTGGCTGAGCCACCTGCCGAATCGCCGCGGTCTGATTGAACATCTCGATAAACTCGCCGCGCGGGGCGATACCAGTATAATGAGTGTCGCCTTTGTCGATCTCGATGGGTTCAAGGATGTGAACGACATTTACGGACATGACGTTGGCGACCGCCTGATCCGAACCATCGCCCAGACGCTACGGGAAAAAGTACCCGCACAGGGGATGCTGGCGCGAATGGGTGGAGATGAGTTTGCCATGACCATTGGCGGCCCCTGGGCAGAGGAGCAGACCGCAAGATTTGCCGAGCGTGTACTGGCGTATTTGAATAACCCCATTCAGGTAGGTGAGCGAACAATTCATATTGGCGCCAGTATTGGTATTGCCAGCGGCACACTGGTGGAGTGCACCAGTACTGAGCTTTTCCGTCGCGCTGATATTGCCATGTACCACTCAAAAAGCCTCGGCAAAGGACGCATCACGCACTACGATGCGGCGCTGAACAGAGCCCGCGAGTGGCAACTACTGATAGAAAATGATATCCGCAGCGGGCTGGAGCGCGGTGAATTTGATGTCTGGTATCAGCCTATTGTAGATGCGCGTACCCTGGCGATGACCGGAGTCGAAGCGCTGGTTCGCTGGCCGCGGCGCCCGGCCGGGGAACTCAAACCCGAGGATTTTATCGTGATTGCGGAAACCAGCGGCCTGATTTATGAGCTCGGGCAATTTGTTCTGCGCCGCGCCTGTCATGATCTCCAGGCGTACAGCGATTTAAAATTGTCGGTGAATATTTCCCCGGCGCAATTTCGCGATCCGGATTTTGAGGACAAGGTGGCGAAAGTGCTAATAAACACTCGTTTCCCGGCGGCGCGCCTGCAACTGGAAGTGACCGAAACCTATGTCCTGGAAAACCCGGAGCGTGCGCATATCGCCATTACTACCCTGAAAGCGCTGGGCATGTCGGTTGCGCTGGATGATTTTGGTACCGGCTACTCCAGTATTGGCTATCTGCGCCGCTTTAATTTTGAAACGATCAAAATCGATAAATCACTCGCCGGGCTGGTGGATGATGACGAACAAGCGTCGGCACTGGTGAGCGGTACTATCCGTATCGCCAGTGCGCTGGGAATGATGGTGGTGGCGGAAGGCGTGGAGAATGAAAAGCAGATGAAGATGCTACGCCTGGCCGGCTGCGACCAGCTACAAGGTTACTGGTTTAGTGAGCCCATGCCGCTGGAAGACATCTTGCACTTACGTCATCAACGGCAGGGGTAATCTTACTCTTTTGCCAGCGCTTCGAGTTTGTCACGAAAACCGGTTACCGAAATGGCCCGGTTGTCGGCGCGCCAGCGATCTTTGGCAGCCGGGGCGGAACTCTGCACCGCAATAAGCTGCCAGCCTTCGGCAGTTTTCAGCATCAACGGCGAGCCGCTGTCGCCGGGCAAGGTATCGCATTGATGGGACAACACGCTGTTTTGCGCCCAGCCGGTAACCACGCAATTTTCGTGGCTGTACAGCGTGTCCAGATGATCGGCCGGATAGCCCGACTGCGTGACTTTGCGCTCAGCCACTTTTAGCGCATCCGTTAGCGCCGCTTTATCACCCACAAACAGCGGTAACGGCGTAATGCCGGACGGCGGGTTGCGCAACACAACCAGCCCAAAATCCCAGGGGGCGGCAGACGAAGGCACAATCCAGCCATCGCCATCAGGTTTCAGCCGCTTACCCAGCGAGGGGTCGACACGCCCTTCGATACCGTGGATTTCATAGCGCCAGGTTCCTTTCTGCGAAACAAAACGCAGCGCTACCGCTTTATCCGGTTTGCCGTTGGGCGGCGTCAACAGACAGTGCCCGGCGGTTAAGGCCAGATGCGGAGAAATGAGCGTCGCGGTACATAAGTTGCCACTGGCCGTTTCCAGTTGCCCAATCGCATCCCAGGGCGAACGGGTCGGCGTGGTCACACGAACGCGATCGTCATGACCAAAGAACAGCGTCTTGATCTGAGCCGCATCGATGGTGTCATCATCACCTTCGTCGGCATGTCCGTAAGCAGAAAAGAGAAAAAACGATCCCAGCAATAGCACAACGGTTTTTCGCATATCACACTCTGGTGGGGTAATTATGATTATTTAATGTGAACCCGGATTTATAAACTATAGACGGGGCGAGAAAAAAGTGGGAGCAAAATCAGCGTGCTACATCAGGAAAGAAAAAGCCGAAGGGCAATGAGCGCGCAAACAATTAGCATTAACAGGATGAACTCAAAACGATAACGTCGCAGCATAGGCCCTCCAGAGAAAAACGGCGCTTCACCTCAGGGTTCAGCGCCGACGATTTACTCAGCCTGTACAGCAGGCGGGGTATTACACGGTAACTTATGCAGCCGGTTGAGCAGCTGGTTTAGTTGCAGTGTGTTTTACGTGTTTTTTATGGTGTTTTTTAGCAGCCTGAGCTTTCTGCTCTACAGCCGGTTTAGCGGCAACTTTTTTGTGGTGTTTTTTCTTGGCAGCCTGAGCTTTCTGCTCTACAGCTGGTTTAGCGGCTGCTTTTTTGTGATGTTTTTTCTTAGCTGCCTGAGCTTTCTGTGCAACGGTTTTTTTCTTGTGAACTTTTTTCACATGAGTGGTTTTAGCCGGAGCAGCAGCCGGAGCAGCAGTTGTGGTGGTAGCAGCAGGAGCAGGTGCCGCAGTTGTGGCCGCAGTATCAGCAGCGAACGCAACAGAAGACAGACCCATAGCAGCGGCAACAACCAGAGCTAATACTTTTTTCATTCTGATATCCTCGAATTTGGTTTCATCGTTCAACCCCACTGCGGGGCCGTTGAAGAGACTATACCCACACCGATGCGGTCTTTCCGTGAGTGATTGGTTTCGGCGTGTAACGGGATGTACAAACGAGCCGGGGGTCACAGCTCAGGGTTGCTGCGAGAATAAAAAAGTGTTTATTTTCAGTTAATTAGAATTATATTTATCAGCTATCCAATGTGCATCCGTAAGGTGGATGTCATCATTATTGCCGCAATGACGCCAAAAAAGGGGCTGAAAGCCTGTGTGGACACCAGACGCATCCCCCCCTGGCAGGATTTAAAGCAATTTATTCATGTTATAGCCGGTGACCTGATAGCCATTAGCTTCATAAACTTTTTTGGCATGTGCATTTTCGGCAGCGACGCGTAATTTGATTTGCCGGATACCCTGGCCCGTGAGCAGAGCCTCCAGGCTTTGCATCGCGCGGCTACCGAGTCCCTGACTGCGAAACGCGGGTAGAAGGTAAAAATCATAAATAAATGCCGATTGATCCTCCGTATTTGCCCGATACCACAAGTAGCCAATCTGTTGTTCGCCGCCGTTGTCCGTATGCACGATGTTTTTCAGGCTGTGACCTTGCGTTTTCTCACCATCAGGCAAGCTGGCGGCGATTTCCCGTTTTGCCTGCGCTACCGCCTCCTCCTGGGATAAGTGATAATTAGCGGCAATTTCCTCAGCATAGTCGGGAATAAAATAGGCCAGAAAACCTGCAAAATCCGTTGCAGACATGGGGTGAAGCACAATCATATTTTGCCTTTCAGAGTGTGAGCCGGCACAGATCAGCGCGCGAGCTGTGCCGGGGACGATTACAAATAACGTGTCGTCAAATGCTGACGGAAATAGCGGCTGTTCAACGCCTCGCCGGTAGCCTGTTCAATCAGCTGTGAGGTGGAGAAACGGCTGCCGTGCTGCCAGATATTCTGTCGCAGCCAGTCAAACAGCGCGGAAAAATCGCCTTGCGCGATGGCATCGTCGAGTCCTGGCAGTGCGGTACGTGCGGCCTGGAACAATTGAGCGGCATACATCGCGCCCAGTGTATATGACGGGAAGTAGCCAAACCCGCCATCCGTCCAGTGGATATCCTGCATACAGCCGTTACGGTAGTTGCCTTCGGTGGATAAGCCCAGCCACGCCTGCATTTTTTCATTCCACAGGGCAGGGATATCGTCCACTTCTATCTCGCCATTAATCAATGCCCGCTCAATTTCGTAGCGCAGGATCACATGGGCCGGATAACTGACTTCGTCGGCATCGACGCGGATAAAACCCGGTTTGACCCGCTGGTTCCAGGCAATAAAGTTACCCTCTTCAAACGCGGGTTGTGCGCCGAAACGTTGAATAATCGCGGGCAGCAGACGTTTCAGGAAGGCTTCGCTGCGACCAAGCTGCATTTCAAAAAACAGGCTTTGCGATTCATGGATGGCGGTAGAACGCGCCAGCGCGACCGGTTGCCCCAGCCACTGACGCGGCAGGTTTTGTTCATAACGAGCGTGCCCGGTTTCGTGAACCACACCGAAAAGCGCGCTGAGCAGTTCATTTTCATCATAGCGGGTGGTGATGCGGACATCTTCCGGCACGCCGCCGCAGAACGGGTGTGCGCTCACGTCCAGCCGCCCGGCGTTAAAATCGAAACCGAGGAGCGTCATTGCTTCCAGCCCCAGCTCACGCTGGGTAGCGACGGGGAAGGGGGCGACTGGCGCGATCAGCGTTTCACGCGACTGTTTGTCAACCACACGCTGCAGCAGGTCCGGGAGCCAGGATTTCAGGTCGGCGAACAGCACGTCCAGACGGGCGCTGGTCATGTCCGGTTCGAAAATATCCAGAAGGGCGTCATACGGCGAGCAACCTTTCGCCCGGGCGCGGATCTTCGCCTCCTCGCGGCTGAGTTTGACGACCTCTTTCAAATTGGCGCTAAAGCCGGTCCAGTCGTTCGCCGGACGCTGAGTGCGCCAGGCATGTTCGCATTTGCTGCCCGCCAGCGCTTTCGCTTCAACCAGCGACTCCGGTAACAACGCGGCCTGCTGGTACTGGCGCGTCATCTCACGCAGGTTTGCCTGCTCAACATCATTGAGATCCTCGGAAAGGGCATTTTGTAGCCATTCACCGACCTTTTTATCGGTCAGAATTTGGTGCTGTAACACACCCAGTTCAGCCAGCGCTTCGCCACGGGCGGTGCTCCCCCCCGGCGGCATCATGGCGAACATGTCCCAGCCAGCGATGGCGGAGAGGTGTTGAAACCGGCTCAGACGAGTGAAGGTGCGGGTAAGGGATTGATAGTTTTGATTGTTATCCATATTGCCTCTGCAAGCGAGTTCGGAACGATGTTAATGAGAGTACAGAGATTCAGGCCGTTAGCAACGGACAAAAAAGTTATGCGCTGGTTTATGGGGGGGAATGAACAACTGGCCTGAGCTCGGGTACAGAATAAAAACCCCGGAAATAGCCCGGGGTTATCGGTTACCTCATACCGCTTTAACGTAAGCGGCGGTGGAGTCTGCTGCCGACACATAACGCCAGTAACAGCATCAGCGCAATAAAGCCGCCAACGCCATTCCAGCCATAGTTATGCCAGAACACGCCACCGAGCGTACCTGCGATACTTGAGCCCAGATAATAACTGAATAAATACAGTGATGAAGCTTGCCCTTTGGCGCGCCGCGCGCGTGGGCCAATCCAGCTACTGGCGACGGAGTGGGAGGCGAAGAAACCAGCAGTAAAAAGCAACATGCCGATAAAAATCGTCCACAGTGAAGGGAATAACGTTAATAAAAGACCGGAAAGCATAATCGCAATCGAGGCCACCATCACCGGCCCACGGCCATATTTGGCGGTCATTGCCCCGGCGCGAGGCGAACTCCAGGTCCCGGTTAAATAGGCGACGGAAAGTAATCCCACCACCGCCTGACTTAAAAACCACGGCGACTGCATTAACCGATAACCAATGTAATTAAACAGGGTAACGAACGAACCCATTAACAGGAATCCCTCAAGAAATAATAAGGGCAAACCTTTATCGCGCCAGTGCAGACGGAAATTAATGAATAAGGTGCGCGGGCGTAGCGAGCTTGGACGGAAATGGCGCGACTCTGGCAAGATACGCCAGAACATTAACGCGGCAGCCAGCGCAAAACACCCAATGGCGGCCAGTGCGATACGCCAGTTAAAAAAATCCGTGAATACGCCGCTAATAAGACGTCCGCTCATGCCGCCAATCGAGTTGCCGCTAATGTACAGCCCCATCGAAAAGGCGACAAAGCTCGGGTGGATCTCTTCACTGAGGTAGGTCATTCCCACGGCGGCAACCCCGCTCAAGGACAGCCCAAGCAGAGCGCGCATAAGCAAAATACCGTGCCAGCTGGTCATCAGCGTAGAGAGCAGCGTACAACATGAGGCCAGCAATAAAGCGGTGACCATCACTTTCTTGCGGCCAATTGCATCTGATAGCGGACCGGTAAATAACAGACCGATAGCCAGCATGGCGGTAGAAATGGACAGGGAAATACTGCTGTTTGCCGGGGAGACGCCAAATTCCTGCGACAGCACGGGCAAAATAGGCTGTACGCAATAGAGCAGGGCGAAGGTGGCCAGTCCGGCGGAGAAGAGCGCCAGAGTGACGCGCATAAATTGGGGGGTACCACGTTTAATAAATTGTGTCGGCAAAGAACGATTATTTTCATCAACACCACTTGCCGGAAGAGTGTCAACGGTAGTTGTACGGCTCACTTGAAATCCTTAAGTTTACATCCCGGTCAGGCGGGGATGTATTTAAGGGTATGAAACAGGCATTGTTCTGTCTAATATATTAATAATCTCAAATGATACGTTTAAAATATGAATATCGAGCTTCGCCATCTTCGTTATTTTATTGCCGTTGCTGAGGAACTGCATTTTGGTCATGCGGCGGCGCGGTTAAATATTTCCCAGCCGCCGCTTAGCCAGCAAATCCAAATCCTTGAGCAGCAAATAGGCGCGAAGCTACTGGCGCGGACTAATCGCAGCGTGTCGCTGACGCCCGCAGGCCGACAGTTTCTGGCAGACAGTCGGCAGATATTAAGCCAGGTGGATGATGCCGTTAGCCGGGCGGCCCGGCTGCATCAGGGGGAAACCGGGGATTTGCGTATTGGCTTTACCTCATCGGCGCCGTTTATTACCGCGGTATCAGACACCCTGTCGTCGTTTCGCCAGCGTTATCCGGATGTGCATATCCAGACCCGGGAAATCAATACCCGTGAGCAGATTGCCCCGCTCAATGAAGGCAAACTTGACCTCGGGTTGATGCGCAATACCCTTCTGCCTGACACGCTGGCCTGGCAGGTCATTTTGCGAGAGCCGTTGCTGGCGATGATTCATCGCGATCACCCTCTGGCTGCGAAACCCGGCGTTTCACTGGCGGAACTGGCGCGTGAGCCGTTTGTCTTTTTCGACCCGCATGTGGGTACCGGTCTGTATGACGATATTCTCGGATTATTGCGCCGTTATCACCTGACGCCGTTGATTACTCAGGAGGTGGGGGAGGCGATGACTATCATTGGTCTGGTTGCGGCGGGGCTCGGCGTGTCGATTTTACCTGCCTCATTTCGACGTGTGCAGCTTAAAGAAATGCGCTGGGTACCGATCCTGGAAACGGATGCGGTCTCGGAAATGTGGCTCGTATGGGCAAAGCATCATGAACAGGGAACCGCGGCACAGCGTTTCAGACAGCAACTCATTTCTGCTGTGAATGCATAAAAAATGGTCAGTATACGCCTGCAAAACGTGCGGTAAATCACAAGCCTACGTAAATATTTGACGGCGACTATTGAAGTGCTTCACCATATCCCAAAGTTTATTTCGAGCTCGAAAATAAAGGGAGTCAGAGGTGGTTGCTGATAGTCAGCCTGGGCATATTGATCAAATTAAGCAGACCAATGCAGGGGCTGTCTACCGCCTTATTGATCAGCTTGGCCCGGTGTCGCGCATCGATCTGTCACGTCTGGCGCAGCTTGCGCCGGCCAGTATTACCAAGATTGTGCGGGAAATGCTTGAAGCGCACCTGGTACAGGAGACTGAAATTCAGGAGCCGGGTAGCCGCGGGCGGCCAGCTGTTGGGCTGGTGGTTGAGACCGAAGCCTGGCATTACCTCTCTTTGCGCATCAGCCGTGGGGAGATCTTTCTCTCATTGCGTGATTTAAGCAGCAAACTGGTGGTTGAAGAGCGGCAGGAGCTTCCGCTGACCGACGATAAGCCGCTGCTACAGCGCATCATTGTTCATATCGATCAGTTCTTTATTCGCCATCAGCAAAAGCTGGAGCGTTTAACCGCCATCGCCATCACCCTGCCAGGAATTATCGACACGGAACATGGCATTGTGCACCGCATGCCGTTTTATGAAGACGTCAAAGATATGCCGCTTGGCGAAATGCTGGAACAGCATACCGGCGTGCCGGTCTATGTGCAGCATGACATCAGCGCCTGGACCATGGCTGAGGCGCTGTTTGGCGCGTCGCGTGGGGCGCGTGATGTTATCCAGGTGGTTATTGACCATAACGTCGGGGCCGGAGTGATCACCGACGGTCGCCTGCTCCACGCGGGTAGCAGTAGCCTGGTGGAGATCGGCCATACGCAGGTCGACCCGTACGGTAAACGCTGCTACTGCGGTAACCACGGGTGTCTGGAAACCATTGCCAGCGTGGAGAGTGTGCTGGAGCTGGCACAACTACGCATGAGTCAGTCGATGAGCTCGATGCTGCACCAACAACCGCTGACAGTAGAATCATTATGCGATGCGGCGCAGCAGGGCGATTTACTGGCGAAGGATATTATCAGCGGCGTGGGCGCGAATGTCGGTCGCATTCTCGCCATCATGGTGAATTTATTCAATCCGCAAAAAATCCTCATTGGTTCGCCGCTCAGTAAGGCGGCGGATATCCTCTTCCCGGCGATTGCTGACTGCATTCGCCAGCAGGCGCTGCCCGCCTACAGCAAACATATTGCCGTCGAAAGCACACAGTTTACCAATCAGGGCACCATGGCCGGTGCGGCACTGGTGAAGGACGCGATGTATAACGGATCCTTGCTGATTCGTTTGTTGCAGGGGTAACATTTTTACACTGTTCTACTAAAAATTGCGCTATCTCAAGCTGAACACCGCAGCCCTAACGTAGACTTTCGCTACTGAATTATTTTCCTGATTTATATTTTCGTAGCATAACGGTGGAGTTAGCGATGCTTAAGCGTTTCTTTGTAACGGGTACTGATACGTCTGTCGGGAAGACAGTGGTGTCCCGCGCGCTGCTACAGGCGCTGGCCGCTGGCGGCAGTACCGTCGCGGGTTACAAGCCAGTCGCTAAAGGGAGTAAAGAGACGCCGGAAGGCCTGCGCAATAAAGATGCGCTGGTGCTGCAAAGCGTCTCATCAATTGATTTACCGTATTCTGCTGTCAATCCCATTGCGTTTAGCGAAGATGAAAGTAGCGTGGCGCACAGTTCTGCGATTAATTACACCCTGTTGTCCAATGGCCTGGCGAGCCTGTGCGATCAGGTTGATCACGTGGTAGTGGAAGGGACAGGAGGCTGGCGTAGCCTGATGAACGATCTGCGTCCGCTTTCCGAATGGGTTGTGCAGGAGCAAATGGGCGTGTTGATGGTGGTCGGAATACAGGAAGGCTGCATCAACCATGCGCTATTGACCGCACAAGCTATCGCCAGCGATGGTCTGCCGCTGATTGGCTGGGTGGCCAACCGTATTAATCCAGGGCTCGCGCATTACGCTGAAATCATCAATGTTCTCAGCCGCAAGCTGCCTGCACCGCTGGTGGGCGAGCTGCCTTATTTACCGCGCGCCGAACAGCGCGACCTGGCGCATTATATCAATTTGCAGATGGCGAAGGGGATGCTGGCCGCCGAGCGTGTGCTGGCGTAAACCGGCAGCCAGACCCGGATGGCGGCGCAAGCGCCTGTCCGGGCTACACGTTCGGTGCGGCACAAACTTAAGCCCGGTTAAGCGTCGCGCCAGCCGGGATCAGGCATCGCTGTGAATATTCAGCACCCGACGTGTTTTGCCTGAGCTTAAATAATCCGCGATATAATCCTGTGAAATCTCCCCGTTATAGCGCCCGGCTTCATCAACAATGGGCATCCAGCTGGTGTTACTCTCATACAATTTTGACAGAACCACGCGCAGATTATCCTCAGCTTTACCGGTGATACGGAATGGATGCAACAGCCCGGCGCAGTCGCCCTGCGCGCCGCGCGCCTCCCGACGTTTCACAAAGCCCAGCGGTTTACCGTCGCCATCGACCACGGTAATCGCGCGAATATCGTTATCATCCATCATTGCGAACGCCTCCTGCGCGGCCGTTGACTCACGTACCGTCAGCGTAGGCTGTTGATCGGTGACGTCGCCTGCAGAAACCAATAGCAGGCGTTTCAATGTGCGGTCCTGACCGACGAAAGAACCGACAAACTCATTAGCCGGTTTCGCCAGCAGTTCGTCCGGGCTGGCGCATTGCACAATACGTCCCTGGCGGAATACCGCAATCCGGTCGCCCAGCTTTAACGCCTCATCAATGTCGTGACTGACCAGCATGACCGTCTTTTTCAGCGTGCGCTGCATCTCCAGAAACTGATTCTGGATCACTTCGCGGTTAATGGGGTCGACCGCGCCGAACGGTTCATCCATCAGCAGGACCGGCGGATCAGCCGCCAGTGCGCGAATCACCCCGATACGCTGCTGCTGGCCGCCGGACATTTCACGCGGGTAGCGGTGAAGGAATTTTTTCGCATCGAGCGCCACCATCTCCATGAGCTCTTCGGCGCGGCTTTTACAGCGGGCTTTATCCCAGCCCAGCATGCGCGGCACCACGGTAATATTTTCTTCAATGGTCATGTTGGGAAACAAACCGATCTGCTGGATAACATAGCCAAGATTGCGCCGCAGGCTGACGATGTCCATTTCGCTGGTATCGTTGTCATTGACCAGGATTTTACCGCTGCTGGGCATAATCAGGCGGTTAATCATCTTAAGCGTGGTCGTTTTGCCGCAGCCGGACGGGCCCAACAATACGCACATTTCACCCTGCGGCACGTGCAGGTTGATGTTGTCGACAGCCTTAACGGTCTGGCCATTTTTCTGTGTAAATTGTTTGGTCAAATTTTCCAGTTTTATCATTATCGAATCCCCTTCGGTGTCAGTACCACCTGCAAGCGATGCAGTAACCAGTCAAGCACGATGGCCAGTAAACAGATCATCAGCGCGCCCGCAATCAGCATGCGGATATCGCTGCCGCCGATACCATTGAGTAACAGCAGCCCAAGACCGCCAGCGCCGATAACTGCCGCAATGGCCATAACGCCAATATTCATCACTACGGCTGTACGAATACCGCCGAAAATCACCGGCAGCGCCATGGGTATTTCTACCCAGCGCAGACGTTGCCAGAAGGTCATGCCAATACCGCGCCCGGCTTCGCGCAGGCCTGGAGGCAGGCTGTCCAGCGCCGTATGGGTGTTCCGGACTATAGGCAGTAAAGAATAAAGGAACACGGCGGTGATAGCGGGCAGGGCGCCGATCCCCTGACCGACCAGCGAAAACAGCGGGATCATCAAACCGAACAAGGCAATCGACGGGATGGTCAGGACAATGGTTGCCAGTCCCAGCACCGGCGTTGCCAGCCATTTATGCCTTACGATAAGGATCCCCAGCGGCACGCCCGTCACAATGGCCAGACCGACAGCAAGCAGTACCAGCCAGAGGTGCTGCACGGTGAGCATTGCCAGATAGCTCCAGTTATCAATCATGTAATGAATCGTATCCACAGGCGCTCCTTACAGCAGACCTTTCTCACGCAGGAAGTCGTGCGCCACCTGCTGTGGCGTCTGATGGTCAATATCGACTTTTGCGTTGAGCGTCATAATGACATCGTTATTGAGCAGGCCGGAGAGCGTATTAAGCGCCTCTTCCAGCCCCGGGTTGGCCGCCAGCGTGTCTTTCCGCACGACCGGCGTTACGGCATAGCTGGGGAAGAAACCTTTGTCGTCTTCCAGCACTTTCAAATCGAAGCCTTTTACCCGACCATCTGTCGTGTAGACCAGACCGGCATCGACGAAACCATCACGGACGGCGTTATAAACCAGCCCGGGATCCATCTGACGGATTTGCGGCCTGTCCAGCGCCAGGTTATAGGCCTGCTGGAAGGGTTTCATGCCATCGCTACGTCCGGAGAATTCAAGATCCAGCCCCAGCATCCAGTTGTGTTTGGGATCGCTCTTCCGAATCTGCTCAATCTTCGCCACCATGTCCGACATGGTGTTGATGTGCTCGGCTTCCGCGCGTTTGCGCTGCATGGCAAAGGCGTAGGTATTGTTCATGTTGGCGGGTTTTAGCCACACCAGACCGTGTTTTGCATCCAGACGTTTTACCGTTTCGTAAGACTGCTCTGGCGTCATCCGCTCTTTTATATGATTGAAGATAATCAACGAGGTGCCGGTATATTCCCACGTCATATCAACCTGTTTGTTGATCATCGCGTTGCGGGAAATCACCGTGGCAATATTGGTTTGCGGCTGCACCTGGAACCCTTTTTTTTGCAGATACTGCACCGTCAGGGCGGAGAGAATGTGCTGCTCCGTAAAGCTTTTGGTCGCCAGAATCAGTGGGGCGGCGTGCACGCTGGCGGTAAAAAGCAGCGTGGCACTCAATAGCCCCAACAGGTGTGAAGTCAGTCTCATAGGGATTCCTTTTCTTATTATCAGGCCGAGTGAGGACTCAGAAAACGCCCGAGCGTCGCCAGCAGCGTGTCCAGAATCAGGGCAAACAGAGCGGTAGCCGCCGCACCCAGGATCAAGGTCGGGAAATCGTTCAGATAAATGCCCGGGAAAATCAGCTCACCATAACTGCTGGCGCCGATTAAAAAGGCCAGCGGCGCGGTGCCCACATTGATTGCCGTGGCGATACGCACCCCGGAGAGGATAACCGGCAGCGCATTGGGCAACTCCACTTGATAGAGCCGTTGCCATTTGGTCATGCCGATACCGTTCGCGGCTTCCAGCAAGGCTGCCGGAACCGAGCAGAGCCCTGCATAGGTATTTCGCACAATGGGCAGCAGCGAGGCCAGGAAAAGGGCGAAGATGGCGGGCTTATCACCAATCCCGACGATAACCATCGCCAGGGCAAGCACAGCCAGTGGCGGCAACGTGTTACCGACGTTAAAAATCTGCATCACGTATTCGGCGGCACCGCGCGCAGCCGGGCGGCTAAGCGCAATTCCGCTGGGAATACCGATCAGTAGCGCAAAGAACATGGAGCTGAACACCAGAATAAGGTGCTGTTGCCCGAGATAGACTAAATCCACCTGGCGGGCTCTGATGGTATCCAGACCAATACCCCAGACCAGGAGCGCCAGTACGACGACGATCGCCGCAGTAAACAGCAAGGCGCGTGAGAGCGCAGAAGTGTGCATTGCAGTGTGTCTCCCTGTGTGCATGCGTTATGGCAACGGAGGGTTGCGTGTTGTTATGCCATGTTCGGCAGGGTAGTTGAGCTATAGCAATGACCTGGGAAGGATTCCAGTTTCAGGAGAATCTTTTAAGATGCGGATTTTGCAGATGATTTACGCCATCGCTGATGGGATAACGGTTAAGAGGGGCGCTAAAGAATTGTCTTAAAATCACGCCCTTAAAGTGACGTTGTCACTTTAAGGGCGTAATGCAGCTGATTATCGGGATAACGCTTTTTGGGCAACCGGCATTAATAAACGGCTCTGCCAGTCGCTCAGGGTTAATTGCGCAAGCCTGCCGGTAGCCTGCCAGAACGGGTGATGGGCTTGCGCTACAAAAACCTCAAGAAAGCGCCCGGCCCAGGGCAGAAGATGCCAGGCAAGTAACTCATCGCAGGTGGTGTAGCGCTGATTTTCAACAAGCCAGGCTGCCAGCATCAGCAGGGTGCCAAAATGATCTTCCGGCTCATTCTGGCTGGCCTCCCAGGCTATCTGGTTGTCACGCATCCACTGGCGAAGTTCGAGTGTAGATTCGCCAAAAAGGACGCTCTCTTTGTCCAGCCAGACGGATCCCCAGGGCGGCGCAGGCAGCGCCCACGGACCAATAAACAATCGCTGCCAGGCCTCGGAAATCGTCTCCTCGCTTTCAGCGCAGAATAAGGGCACGAGCGGTACCAGTGCCTCCGGCGCCAGCGGCCATTGTGTTTGCCATTCCCCTTCGCAAAATGCGGCGATCAGCGCTTGAGCCTGCTCGCTTTCCGGCGGGTAGTAAAACATCGCACCCAGTATTCGTGCCGAAAAGGCGAAATCGTCTGTATGTAAAGTGTCAGTCATTAGGTTCCCTGCAACTCAGCTTAACCAGCAACTGCCATGCCGACAGTCATGTGTAACCCGTAGAACAGACCACGGCCAATCAGCTCACCTACGACCACCAGCGCGATACCGGGCACCAGGCTTACCGCTCGTGGTTGTTTTCGCATGACCAGCGGGCAGATCCAGCAGCCGAGGCCAGCAGCCAGCAGGACCATCCGCCAGACCTGCATTTCGCCCCAGGCGGGCACCAGCATGCTGGCCTGCTGTACGGAACTGTGGATCCCTGCAAGGCTCATGCCTTGCAGGATAACCAGACCGAGGCTTGCCAGCAACGCCACTGCGCTAAGCGAGGCGAAGGTCGCGCCGTTGAAAGTAATGTGCGCCAGACGCAGCAGCAGCGCCGCCAGTAACGGGCCGCCGAGTAGCATAGTGAGGAAGAATCCGACAGTGGTATAACCGTTATGCCAGGTCGGAACGGTATCAATCTGATAGACGCGGGTCATGGCCCAGACAAATACCACGCCCAGTACCATGCTGACAATCAGCCATATTCTGCCCAGCGCAGCGGGCATTTTCCCGAGCACGGTGACCAGCCACCAGAAGCCGCCGACAGCAAAAAACAACGACCCCGCGGCGATTTCATTACTCAGCGCAGAGGCGCCCACGCGGTTTAACGAGTTAAGCGCGCGCATCGGTGAACCCAGGTGCATCATGGAGGCGACAAAACCGATCCCCATGAGTACCCACAGAAAGAACATGCTCAGCGTGATGCGACGCTGACCGGGCGCATCGTCTTTCGCCGCCATCCAGCCCATACCGGTGACGATTAGACCACCCGCCACGCATTGCCCTAATACGGTGAACAGCACCAGCGGCCATTCATGCCATCCGTTTCCCATCTTACACCTCCAGCGGATTTGCCAGATAGCCGGTGGTATCCCCTGTCGGGCGGCTGTTGGCGTTAGGTTTAATCACAATGCACGGCTTCGTGAAGTGTGACGCCGGGAGCGGGGCGACAGCCGCCAGCTCACCGTGTTTTTTGCGCAGCTCTTCAATCGGGCCGAAATCCAGCGC
>OIFF01000083.1_pt1 | contig 68953 bp, 56 predicted proteins | sample 1581981 | NCBI WGS metagenome assembly OIFF01 (sample SAMN07501067, study PRJEB24779) | human gut metagenome | isolation source: stool | host: human infant | place: USA: Pittsburgh, PA
ACGGACGCGGGGTGGAGCAGCCTGGTAGCTCGTCGGGCTCATAACCCGAAGGTCGTCGGTTCAAATCCGGCCCCCGCAACCAATACAACAGACACCCTTATGGGTGTTTTTTTGTTTTTATTCTTCGCCCTTCTTGCTGCACCTTTGTTGACTGCCCTCATTCACCCCCGTCACGTACCGTTGTACGCTCCCGGGGATTCATTGTGTTGCCGCCGCGAATAAAAATATGCCTAAAAACTAGCCTCTTCTCGCCAGCGTTGCGCCATCGGCAAAGTACGCCTTAATTCCTGCCAGAATCGACTCCGCCACCTCTTGCTGGAACTTCGCCGTCTTAAGCTTACGCTCTTCTTCCACGTTACTGATAAACGCCGTTTCAACCAGAATCGACGGAATATCCGGCGCTTTCAGTACCGCGAAGCCGGCCTGTTCGACACTGTTTTTATGCAGGTTATTAATATTGCCCAGCTTATTGAGCACCGCTTTGCCAAACTTAAGGCTGTCATTGATAGTGAGCGACTGCACCATATCGAACATCGTGTGGTCGAGATAGCGATCGCCGCTTTTGCTCACCCCACCAATCAAGTCGGAGGCATTCTGCGTTTCCGCCAGATATTTCGCCGCAGTACTGGTCGCCCCTTTGGTTGAGAGGGCAAAGACCGACGAACCGCTCGGCTGGCGACTGCTAAAGGCGTCCGCATGAATTGAAACAAACAGGTCGGCGCGCTGCTTCTGCGCTTTCGCGACGCGTACCTTCAGCGGGATAAACACATCCTCATTGCGCGTCATGTAGGCTTTCATATTGCCTTCCTGCTCAATCAACGCGCGCAGGCGACGGGCAATTTGCAGCACCACATCTTTTTCACGGGTCCGGTATTTACCAATGGCGCCCGGATCCTCACCGCCATGGCCCGGATCAAGCATAATAACGATCGGTCGATCCCGTCCCGCTTTCCCCGGCTGCGGCCCGCTTTGCGCAGGCGGTACCTGTTTTTCCAGATCGCCCTGGTTGTATTCTTCCAGAAGCGCGAGCAACGGATCCTGGACATCTTTCGCGTTCGCCGGATAAAGATCCATCACCAGACGTTCTTTAAACCCCGCTACCGGCGCAAGGGCAAAGAGCTGCGGCTTAATATCCTGCTTAAGCTCGAACACCATACGCACCGTTTTTGGATCAAACTGCCCAACGCGCGCAGATTTGATAAAGGGATCATCGCCGCGAATTTGTGCCCCCATCCCTTTCAAAACGGAGTTCAGGTTTACGTCTTCAATATCAACAACCAGCCGATCCGGATTGCTGAGCGCAAACTGGCGATATTTAAGCACACGGTTAGACTCAACGGCCACGCGAGTATAGGTTGACGCAGGCCAGACGCGCACCGCCACCACCTGACTGACGGCGGCAAGACCGACCTGACTCACGCTCAATAACCACATAGCGCCCGCCCCTTGTAACAATCTGCGGCGGCTCAACCTTGATTGACTTCCCGACATGCTTCTCCCGAGCAAAAAAGATGAAATACTAAGTAAACGTCAGATTTGACCGAAAACTTTAACGAATGACGCATAAACTGTCATCTATAAAAGGGTAAACATACACAATCCATGCAAGGGCACGCAGGAATTATTGTTTGTCCAGGGCTAATTTATGGCTTGCACCTGGCGCCATAAAAGAATAAAAATACACAATTTACGAATAATCATGCAGTGAGGGTTGGCCGTGGTAAAGGAACGCAGAACCGAACTGGTACAGGGATTTCGCCATTCTGTTCCCTATATAAATACCCATCGGGGAAAAACGTTTGTCATCATGTTGGGTGGCGAAGCCATTGAACATGAAAACTTTTCCAGCATTGTCAGCGACATAGGCTTACTTCACAGCCTGGGCATTCGCCTGGTGGTGGTGTATGGCGCACGTCCGCAGATTGATGCAAATCTTGCCGCGCATAACCACGAACCGGTGTATCACAAACACACCCGCGTGACAGATGCCAAAACGCTTGAACTGGTAAAACAGGCCGCTGGCTTGCTGCAACTGGACATTACCGCACGCCTCTCTATGAGTCTGAACAATACGCCATTGCAGGGCGCGCACATTAACGTCGTTAGCGGCAACTTCATTATCGCCCAACCACTGGGCGTGGATGATGGCGTGGATTATTGCCATAGCGGGCGTATCCGTCGTATCGATGAAGAAGCCATTCACCGTCAGTTAGACAGCGGCGCTATCGTGTTGCTCGGCCCCGTTGCGGTGTCAGTCACGGGCGAAAGCTTCAACCTCACCTCAGAAGAGATTGCGACACAACTGGCCATCAAACTGAAAGCGGAAAAGATGATCGGCTTTTGTTCATCACAGGGCGTCTACAACGAAGATGGGCAGATTGTCTCCGAGATGTTCCCGAACGAAGCCCAGTCCCGGGTCGAATCGCTGGAAGAGCAAGGCGATTATCACTCCGGTACAGTGCGTTTCCTGCGCGGCGCAATGAAAGCCTGTCGAAGTGGCGTACGTCGCAGCCATCTGATCAGTTATCAGGAAGATGGCGCCTTATTGCAGGAGCTGTTCTCCCGTGACGGTATCGGTACGCAGATTGTGATGGAGAGTGCGGAACAGATCCGCCGTGCCACCATTAATGATATCGGCGGCATTCTCGAACTGATTCGCCCCCTGGAGCAGCAAGGTATTCTGGTACGTCGTTCACGCGAGCAGCTGGAGATGGAGATCGATAAATTCACCATCATTCAGCGCGATAACCTGACTATCGCCTGCGCGGCGCTCTATCCGTTCCTGGAAGAAAAAATCGGCGAAATGGCCTGCGTCGCGGTACATCCGGACTACCGCAGTTCATCACGCGGCGAAGTATTGCTTGAGCGCATTGCAGCCCAGGCGAAACAAATGGGTTTGAGCAAACTGTTTGTCCTCACCACCCGCAGCATCCACTGGTTCCAGGAGCGCGGCTTTACCCCGGTGGATATCGACTCCCTGCCGGAAAGTAAAAAAGAGATGTACAACTATCAGCGACGGTCAAAAGTGCTGATGGCAGATTTGGGGTAGGTTGACCGATAGCCCTCACCGCCGGGTGAGGGCTATATTCTACATCGTTTCAAAAATGGCATTCAGTCCGCTTCGCCGTTCGGTACGCGTGGCAATGGCCTGCGCCAGAATACGTTCATCGGCATACAGCGAGAGCCGCTTTTTCGCACGGGTAATCGCGGTATAGACCAGCTCTCTTGTCACCACCGGTACAATCTGGCCCGGCAAAATCAGGGCCGCATGATCAAACTCCGATCCCTGCGATTTATGTACCGTCATCGCCCAAGCGGTGTCATGCTCCGGTAAGCGGCTGGGCTGTACGGATTTCAGGCTGCCGTCAGGTAACGGAAACCAGACACGGATGCCCTGCCCCTGATCGAGCGCAATACCAATATCGCCATTAAACAGCCCCAGCGATGCGTCATTACGCGTGATCATGACCGGCCTGCCGTGATACCAGCGCGCATGTGCAGGGCGTGAAATCCGCCGCTGCCGGACCAGTGCCTGCTCGATACGATCGTTTAGCCCACTTACGCCAAATGGCCCTTCACGCAACGCACACAGCAACTGATATTCACCAAAAGCGGTAAGGACCTCTTGCGGCTGCGCGCCATCGCGAACCAGCCCGAGAAAACGTCCATAGCCTGCCAGCGCATCATCAATCATGCTCTGATAATCTTCTGTACTTTGCAGGTGTTTATTTTCGATATCGCTAAAGCCCTGGCCCAGCACCGCGCTTGCCGCCGCTTTATCGCCACGATTAACCGCCGCCGCCAGTTGCCCGATGCCCGAATCGCTGCCAAAGCGATAGCTTTTTTGCAGCAGGCACAGGCTGTCACGTAGCGCACTGGCCGAAGCGCCTTCTCCAGCGGGTACGGTCGTTCCTGTTATTCGCGACAACTGTGCAGCGCGCTCCGGAGTAAACCCTTTATTGACCCAGGCGCAAATATCTCCGAGTACCGCCCCGGCCTCCACTGAGGCTAACTGGTCGCGGTCTCCGAGGAAAATGACTCGCGCATGTTGCGGTAGTGCATCAATCAGCCGTGACATCATCGGCAGGTCAATCATGGAGGCTTCATCCACCACCAGCACATCCAGATGCAACGGATTGCCCGCGTGATAACGTAGGCGCTGGCTACCGGGTAGCGCGCCCAGAAGACGATGCAGGGTACTGGCTTCGTCAGGCAGCGTCGCCTTTTGTTTGTCAGTCAACGGCAACTGACGAAGCGCTGCACCTAATGATTCCGTCAGACGAGCGGCTGCCTTCCCTGTTGGTGCGGCAAGACAAATGCGACAGCGTGAACCATCGGCCATTTGCACCAGCGCAGCAAGCAGCTTCGCCACCGTCGTGGTTTTCCCGGTACCCGGCCCACCAGAAATTACCGACACGCGACGAGTCAGCGCAACCGCCGCCGCCACCTTCTGCCAGTTGATATCATCCGAAGGCTGAAACAGGTTATCCAGCGCCTGCCGCAAGCGGTTTTCATCTACCGCCAGGGGGTGATTAACCCTGGCAAAAAAGGCGGCAATACTGCATTCATTGCACCACATACGATTGAGGTAGAGCCGCTCACCCACGAGGATCATCGGCGTTGCCGCCTCCCCCTCACTGACCGCAGGCGAGGCCAGTAACGTCTTTCGCCAGTCCGCAGGATGACCAACCTCTTCATAAAGAGAGGCCAGTAACGGATGCGCTCTGGCAGGCAGGTTTTCCGGCGCTAAACGGGAAAGCGGTAAGCAGACATGCCCTTCTCCGGCGTCAAAGCTCAGCATCGCCGCCGCCAACATCACCGCAGGTTCATCATCGCTGGCCACGGTCAGGGCGAACTGCACATCCAGAGGGCGTAATATTTTTAGCGCTGCGGCCTGCTGCAATAACGTACGCAGTTTCATTGCGCCACCTCCAGTGTTTCCCCGGCAAACAGGGCATCCATCTGGTTTATCAGTGCCGCGTCAGGCCGGGTGGTAAAAATCCCCTGCTGCGGATTACCGGGCTCGACACCACGCAGGAACAGGTAAATAACGCCACCAAAATGGCGCTCATAATCGTAATCGGCAATGCGGTGGCGCAGGTAACGATGAAGGGCGAGTGTATAAAGTTGATACTGCAAATCGTAACGGTGAGATTGCATAGCGGCAGCCATCGCCTCACGGGTATAAGCCTCGGCGGATTCTCCCAGCCAGTTAGATTTGTAATCCAGCAGGTAGTAACGCCCTTCATAGCGAAACACCAGATCAATAAACCCTTTCAGCATGCCGCGCACCTCGCGGAAATCCAGCGGCGGACATTCAGCAGACAACGGATCGTAGCGGCGAATCAGCGCATCAAGCGCCCCGGCACGCAGATTTTGTGCAATCGGGATATAAAACTCCATCTCTACCTGCTTTTCCTTTGCCGTTAACTGATGCAACGATGCCCCCGTATCGGCCAGGGGAACGTGAAGGATCGTGTCGATCCATTCGCTGATAACCGGCTGCCAGTGCTCTTCAAAACCGCCGCGCTGGAGTTTCTCTGCCACCCAGTCAGGGGCAATCGGCTGGGTGAAATCCAGATCTTCAAACAGGCTGTGTAAGAATGTCCCCGGCGAGGCGCCGCGTGGGAACTGATGCGGCGTGAGCATCGGCTCGGCCAGCAGGTCTCGCTCCCCGGCGGCATCAAGGTCCAGGCGCGGCAATAAATCCTGCGCAATGCCATGCCCGCGCTGTTGCAGCCCCGAGTAACTGGTCACGCGCCAGTCATCACGCACGGTTCGTGTCATCTGGCGGGCCGTTAACACCTGCACGACATCTTGCGGCGCCTGCCAGCGAACGTTGTCCGGCGCATCAGGCATCAAAAGAGCGATATTCTCATCACACAGCGCCTCAATGCAGGCCCGAAGCCCCTGCGCATCGCGAGGCTGCCCCTGTTGGATAAGGCGCCCCAATGCGTTGAGATGGAAATCGCTGTCACCCGTTTTTTCGCCGCGACGACGAAAAATAGGGGCGATCCCCAGACTGCAATGCCAGACCGAACGCGTCAGCGCCACGTAAAGCAGACGCAGATCTTCCGCCAGGCGCTCTGTCTCCGCCAGCTCAATACTCTCCTCAGCCTTGCTGAGGTCCAGCACGGGCGCAAACGAGGTGCGGTCGTGGTAAAACGCCTGATCCTGAACGCGAAAATTAGCAATAAAGGGCAACCAGACCAGCGGATACTCCAGCCCTTTCGATTTGTGAATAGTGACAATTTTTACCAGATGTTTGTCACTTTCCAGGCGCAACTGCTCGCTTGACGCATTCGCGTCCGGTTCGGCGATATGCTGTGCCAGCCAACGCACCAGCGCATGCTCACTTTCTACCTGTGTGCCCGCCTCCTGCAGTAATTCGCTCAGATGCAAAATGTCCGTCTGGCGGCGTTCGCCCCCCGGTGTCGCCAGTAGATTTTCCGCCACGTGGCGCGCACTCATTAATGCACGCAGCATTGGCATCACGCCGCGTTTAAGCCACATCTCCCGCCAGCCGGCAAACTCTTCCACTATTGCATCCCAGGCGACTTCGTCCTGGTTAAGCGTTTCGATATCCAGCGCACTCAAACCCAGCATGGAGGTCGCCAGCGCGCTGCGTAACGTATTTTCACGTTCCGGCGTAAGCACCGCTTGTAATAGCCAGAGAAGCTCCTGGGCCTCCGGCGTATCAAACACGCTGTCACGGTTAGAAAGATAAACCGAGGGGATATTAAGCAGACCCAACGCGTCGCGAATCAGTGACGCTTCATGGCGGCTACGGATCAGCACAGTAATGTCAGAGGCTTTCACAGGGCGAGCCGTTTTACCCTCATACAGCAACGCCTCCCCCTGTTGCCCGGCGATCAACCAATCACGGATTTGCGCCGCACATAGCTCGGCCATAAAGGTCTGATAATCTCCAACCCCAACGCCCTCGCTTTTCATCAGCCACATCGCCATCGCAGGCTGTTTTTCACCTTTTATCGTAAAACGCAACGACTGGTTTTTCGTCGCTGACTTCACTGGCTGAAAAGGTATTTGCCGAAACATAAAGGCGTTTTCAGTCTGGCTAAAAAGCTGATTAACACTCTCCACCATTCCCGGGGCGGAACGCCAGTTGGTATCGAGCGTATAACGGGCGTTCACTTCATCGCGCGCTTTCATGTAGGTAAAAATATCGGCGCCACGGAAAGCGTAAATAGCCTGTTTCGGATCGCCAATCAGCAGCAACCCACTTTCCGGCTGGCGGTGCCAGATACGACGGAAAATACGGTACTGCTGAGGATCGGTATCCTGAAATTCATCAATCATGGCGACCGGGAAACGGGTGCGGATCGCCGTTGCCAGCGCCTCGCCATTCGCACTTTGCAGGGCACTGTCCAGGCGACTCAACATGTCATCGAAACCGAGTTCGCCACGGCGACGTTTTTCTCTGGCCACCGCTTCACGGATTTCACGCATCGCGCTGGTTAACATCAAATCATTGAGCGTCAGCGGTGCATTCAACAGGGTTTCAATCGCGTCGAAGACGGCATGCTCCGGTACCACGCCGCCCTCTTTGGTTCGCTCACGCAGGAACGATTGAGCAAACTTTTCCAGCGCTTCCGGTAACTGATAACTGCAGGTGGTTTCAGCGGCCCAGGCGCTGATCTTTTCCATCCAGCGGGCCTGGTTGGTGCGATTGAATTTTTGCCGCATGATCCCGGAGCCTTCAATTAGCGGCCCCAACTCGTCCACGGACGCAAGCCATTGCTGTTTGACACTATCGATCCGGGCAATGATTTTCTGATGGCGACTCGCCAGCGTTTCATCTGCTGGCGGTGCGGCTTTGATTTGCGGCGCTTCACCCTGCAAATAACGATCGATGGCTTTGAGCAAATCATGGGGGCCTTTCCACGACTCATGAACCACCTGTGCCAGATCACGCGGCAAGGGGTAACAGTGGCGACGCCAGAAGTCAGCACAGGCCTGGTAGCGCAGCAGTGATTCATCTTCGATCAGTTGCTGTTCAAACAGCATGCCGGATTCAAAGGCATTGAGGCTAAGCATGCGCTGGCAAAAGCCGTGGATAGTAAAAATAGCCGCTTCATCCATCTGCCGTTCAGCAAGCATCAGCCACTGTGCGGCCTGTTGCTTATCGGTGATCTCATGCAACAGGCTGGCATACAACGGGTTGTCGGTTGTCTCGCGCAAACAGGCGATGCGAAGTTCATGGATATTGCTGCGAATACGTCCACGAAGCTCTTCGGTGGCGGCCTCGGTAAAGGTCACCACCAACAGCTCTTCGACGTTGAGAAGGCGTGGAAAGGCGGCATTACCGCCTAAACCAAGCAACAGCCGCAGGTAAAGTGCGGCGATGGTGAAGGTCTTACCGGTGCCCGCAGAGGCTTCAATCAGTCGCTCGCCGGTTAACGGCAAGCGAAGTGGATCAAGGGACTCAGCGGTTTCACTCATTTTTCTCGCTCATCAAGGGTAAGGATTGCTGCAACGCGCTGACGCTGTCCCAGACTTTCCACCCTTCGGGCTGCGCATATTCCGCCTTCCCACTTTGGCTTCCGGAAATCTGTGACAATACCGCCATGCCCTGCGGCTCAACCACCGCCTGATGGAAGAAATCGGCAAGTTTCTGCGGCGTCAGCAGTTTTATCTGAGCCACTACTTTATCACGTGAATCGAAGCGCATATTGCCCCGATCAAAATCTTTACTGAGTTTTGAGGCTTCTTCGCCCAGCGTCTGCGGTGCCTGTTGGATTTGCGCAATAACTCCTTGTTGGATTTGCGCAAATTCTTCCGGCTTCATGGCACGCAACTTCGCTTCCGCAGTGGGGAAGAAGGCCTTATAACGCTCCCACAGCCAGGCAGGCTGCTTGCCGTTGCTCTGTAATAAGAAGCCCATCCCCCACTGACGGCCAATGCTCATCGGGAAGGCGAACACTGCATACCCAAGCTGCTCTTCGGTACGCAATTGATTATAAAACCACGGCTGAATGATCTGCCCAAGCATTGCAGTGTAAGCCGAACTGGTGAATTCATCGAAACCAGACGGAACAAACACGGCGGCCAGGGCGGAATCAGTACTGTTGCCCGCTTTTTCGAACATCACTGACTGCGGTTTGTCGATCAGCACGTCTTTGTTGCGACACCATTCGCTGCCTTTCGCTCCCAGTTGATCCTGAACGCCGTGCGCCAGATCTTTGGTCTGCTGTTCGGTAAGGTTCCCCACCACCAGAAATTCAGGACGCGCATTGGTTTTCAGTGCATCACGATAAGCAAGGATGTCATCAAGCGTAATTGACGGCAGTAGCGCACGACGGTCTTCTCGCTGGAAATAAGGTACCTGAGAGAGCATCTGTACTGGCATGATAGCCTGATCAAAGGCTTTACCTTTATCCGCGGAGTCCATCATCTGCGCATACCAGGATTTCGCCTGTTCAAGTTGCTCTGCAGTCGGCGTATAGCTGAAATATCCTGCCAGTAACGCCTGGAACAACTGTGGTAAACGCTGGGTATAACCATTGGCGTTGAGCATCAGGCCATTATTGGCATTCGTCGAGAAACTAATGCCGCCTGCTGCCGCCTGATTACTTAACTGGTCCAGCGCGATCCCCGCCAGATAGTCGTTCAGGGCGAACAGCACCTGATTTTTCGCGCTATCCATCGCTTTTGGATTACGCAGCACAACGCTAACATCCGCTTTCGGTTCGTTCGCGAAGTAGCGGCTCGGCATATAGACTACGCGCAGGTTTGACTCGTCAACGATCAGTTCCGGATGGGTGTACTCTTTCGCTGGTTTGATCAGCGTAAAGTCATCCGGAATATACGGGTTAAGTTCAGGCGTTTTCAGCGCGATATCCGCCGACTTCTGCTGCCAGAGCGTAAACAGCTCCGGGGTGATTTTGTTCACCTGATAGGGCGCTTCGACAAAGTACGCCGTTTTGTCATGCGGTTCGTCAGGGCTGATATACCAGATACGGGCATTTTGCGGTGTCATTTCATCCAGACGCGCCTGCACGGCTTTGGCATCGTACCGATCGGCAATGTTTACCGAATCGAGCGTGTGGGCAACCGGCACGCGGATCATGGTGTCCGCCAGCCATTCAACGTACCCCATATCACGAGTGATCGACGGGTAGCGGAAATCGAGATCCAGAATGTGCGCCAGTTCGTCGAAATAACGCTTATCCACACCTTTATCGCGCAGCATAGTGAGATAGCTGAAAATGGCCGCCACCACCGTATCGCGGTTAGCCTGCCCTTTATCCGTCAGGGTGGCGGAGATAGCCAGTACACCGCTATTGCCGTTCACGACCGGGTCAGAATCCGCACGAATCCCTTCTGCCAGACCCTGTTTTTGCAGCCAGTCAGAGAGCGTTCCGGGACTGCGGTTGCCGATAACATAGGTGATCAGCTCATCCGTTTTGCTACGGAATTGCGCGGTGTTGTTATCGATACGAAATTCCACACGCAGTACCTTACGTGGCACTGCCGGAACGTAGTGAATAATGATGCCCTTTTGCGCATCGGTGACGACCGGAACATTGATGGCAGGACGTTCAATGTTTTTATTCGGCACCCGACCAAAGGTCTCAACCGCAATTTTCGCCAGCTCCGGCAAAGGGCGATTACTGTAAATCACCGCTTTCATCAGATTGGCAGAATAGTATTTTTCGTGAAACGCGAGCAGCGCTTCGTGAACCGGGCTGCCTGGTTTATCGCTCAGCGTTTCGAGATTGCCCCCGGAAAAGCGTGCGCCAGGATGCGCCGGGTTGATGGTCTCCGCGCTCACCTGCGCCATACGCATGCCATCACGCGTACGCGCCATGGTTAGCTCTGCATTGACAGCATTACGCTCGCGATCGGCATATTTTTTATCAAGCAACGGTGCGGCTATCGCATCGGCCAGTCGATCAACGGCCCCTTCCAGCGCGTTGTTTTCCACTTCCAGATAAAATGCGGTGCGATAGGGGGCGGTGCTCGCGTTATGGCTACCACCGTGCATTTTAAGAAATTCGGAGAGGCTGTCCGGCTGCGGGTATTTTTTCGACCCCATCAGGGACATATGCTCAAGATAATGAGCCAGGCCAGGATGTGCGGCCGGGTCTTCAAGGGAACCCACCGGGACAACGAGTGCAGAAAGAGATTTCACCGCCTGGGAATCAGAAACCAGCAGTACCACCATGCCGTTGTCGAGACGAATCGCCTGATACTGGCGGGTATCTTTATCGCTCTTACGGATAGTTTCCTGTACCGGCTGCCAACCATTGTCTGCCTGACTGTATGATGCCCAGAGGGCAAAGAACACAACGAAAGCTTTTAACCAGGTGCTGCGGGGCATTCACGAACCTCATCATTAACAATCCCGTCGCTTTCCAGCCATGCTGAAATTTTCAGGGCAAAACGTGCGTCGGCAGCATGCCGAACTCTTGGTATATCAGTCCGTGACCCGTCGCGCATAATAAAGGATGGTTCTTATTTGCGCAATTTTTATACAGTCATTTGGACTGATTAAATCGATACAGCGGTAACAAATAACGCTGAGACAGCGTTGTTATCTGCAGGTAATGCTCAGGTGTAAGGGTTCTCCACAGCCTCTGATACCAGATATCTTCACCTTCACCGGTTGAAAACATGCCACCTTCATACGCTTGCAGGAATTTACTTTGCGCTTTTTGCAACGTTGTCTCATCCGATAACATGGCATCATTTGCCGCGTCGTAACAGGCTTTTATCCATGCACCGCCACTTTCTGGCAGCAGCAGCAGAGGTTTTGCCATCCCTTCGCGATAGCCTTCAATCATGAGCGCCAGATGTTGCAATGCGTCGTCCGGCGTCATCGCAGGGAAACGCCATTCGCCACCATTGCGGACGAATAACCGACTTTCCCCAATGCCGCCGCTAGCACAGTAGACAAGGTGCTCCAGCCAAAGTTGCAAACCCTGGGTGACGCTGAGTTTTGATGGTCGCCAGCGTAGCAGGCCATCAGGCTGCACATGCGCAAGCCATCCGCTCAAATGCACCCCCGCACACGCCAGATCGACCTCCATGCTTTGACCAGGTTGGCGCTGTGCGATAACCCGGTCTGCCAACTCCTGCATTTCAAGCTGTTGGGCTTCCCAGATAATCTCGCCAAACGCGCCATAGGGCAATGCTCCTGCGGCGCGATAGTGACGGAAAAGCTTCTCAACATCCTGTTGCTCCACCAGCGTATTGAGCAATTCCTGATTGAGCTGATAGCGACTTAATCCCTCAAGAATGAAAGGTTCGGCATCGGGAATATCACTCTCTTCCGGCCGGAAATTAACCCGCAGGCGCATCTGGAAAAAAGCGCGTACCGGGTGCGCCCAGAAACGCAAGAGTTGCTCAAGCGTGAGCGATTCCAGCGCAAGAGGGGAAAGTTGCTGAATAAATTCCGGGTGGGCCGTGCCCTGCTGGCTTGCCGCGGGCAACCAGTCACGGGCAAAGCTTTGCCATTCGCCGGGTCGGAAATTGGCAGCATCAAACGGCATACGGGGGTGTAAATAACAGATATGCGCTTTAACGCGCTTTTCACTCTCATCGCAATTTAGCGCTTCATCACCCGGCAGACGGTGGCTTTGACCAATGTAATCAAGCAGTTCTTGCACCAGTACCGACGGGAAACGTTCGCTGTTGTCCTGAATCGAGCGACCGATATAGCTGATATAGAGTTTTTCCTGCGCGGAAATCAACGCTTCAAGGAACAAGTAACGGTCATCATCACGGCGGCTGCGGTCGCCGCGCTGGGACTGATGGCTCATCAGGTCAAACCCAAGCGGCGCAAGGGTTCGCGGGTAGATACCGTCATTCATTCCCAGCAGGCATACCACCTTAAATGGGATGGAACGCATTGGCATCAGGGTACAGATATTTACCGGCCCGGCCAGGAAGCGCTGGCTGATACGCTCCTGATCGAGACGCTGCGCCAGCTCATCACGCAGGACGGAAAGCGGAATCTCTTCGCCATACGCCGCATCAATCCCTTGCGCAATGATCGCCTGCCATTGCTGCTCGATAAGCGCCAGCGCGGCCTCGGTGTCCTGATCGGGCAGGAAAAAGTCATTGAGCATCTCCCGGCAGACCGGCAGCCACTCTTCAAGTGGTCGCGCCTGCGCCAGTCCCTGCCGCCAGGTATTAAGCTGCATGAGCAAGGAGGCGAGATGACCAACCAGCTCGGCAATCAGCCCGCTGGATTCATCATAGGGCAGAATGGATTGCCATTCCCCCTGACGACTTTCCATAGCATATCCCAGCAGCATGCGGGTTAGACCAAATTGCCACGTATGTTGTCCGGTCGCCGGGAGTTCCAGTTCGCGGACATTATCGTCATCCATACCCCAGCGAATGCCCGATTCATTGACCCACTGGCGCAGGTAACGCAACCCCTCTTCATCAATATTGAAACGCGCTGCCAGCACGGGGACATCCAGCAGAGCCAGTACATCTTCCGAAACAAATCGGCTATCAGGTAATGACAGCAAACTAATAAATGCCTGCAGCGCCGGATGCGCCTGACGTGCACGGCGGTCAGAAATGGCGTAAGGAATGTAACGCTCACCGACAGCACTACCAAAAACGGACTGGATATATGGACTGTAGCTGTCGATATCCGCCACCATCACCACAATATCGCGCGGCGTCAGTGACGGATCGGCTTCCAGTATCGCCAGTAAATTGTCATGTAATACTTCTACCTCCCGCTGTGGGCTATGGCAGATATGTACCGTCACGCTACGATCGTCCGGCTCCAGCAGACGCTTTTTATCGCTTCGCTCATACTCTTCTGCATTCACTCCTGCGACAGCGCTATTTTGCAATTCCAGCATGTCGTATTGCAGGTTCTGCAGAATATGCCCCGGCGTAACATCGACAAACGCGTCCAGGTCCTGGTAATTCTCCAAACCGGCAAGCAGGTGCACATAATCGCGCCCCAGTTTGCCCCACGAGGCAAGCAGTGGGTTCGGTAAATTTTGCTCGCCATCGCTGTTAAATAAGCCTTGTACAGCGCTCGCATCACGAAAAAGAGGGAGCGTTCGCTCATCGCGATGATGTCGACGCTGGCGTGTCAGCAGTTTGGCTAAAAAAGCGGGATCTTTAATATCGCCCCAGTAGTAGCGACAAGGGTTGGTAAAGAGAAGGTGTACGTCGATATGCTTACCCAGCGCCTGTAACGCCTGCAGATAGACGGGCGGCAGCGCAGAAATGCCACAGATAAATACGCGAGACGGTAACCCTGGCGGGCACTGCTCAGCTGACTCAAGCACATTGATAAAGCGCTGATAAAGATTGGCACGATGCCAGTGCGGCTGGCCAAGCTCGGCCGTATACTCCACCAGACGACGCCATAGCGGCGCCTGCCAGATTTGCGCTTCATCAAGGCCATCCACTTTTTTCCCGGCTTCCCATAGGGTAAGCCACTCCGGACGATAGACGAGGTATTGGTCAAAAAGATCCGCAATACGGGAGGAAAGCTGGAACAGCTTGCGCTTATCGTCGTCATCACTGAGGTAATGGCGCAGCATGGCAAATTCGTCCTGCTCCAGCATAGCCGGCAGCAGCGACATCAATTTCCAGCTCATGCTCTGTTTCGTAAATGCGCTCTCTTTTGGGATGTCCGGCAGGACACGCACAAACATATCCCAGATAAAACTGGCGGGAAGCGGAAAGTCGATATTGGCGGCAATGCCAAACTTTTGTGCCAGCGTCATTTGTAGCCATTGCGCCATACCCGTGCTCTGAACCAGCACCACTTCGGGTTCAAAAGGATCGCTGAGGTGATCGCGCTCAACGATAAACTCCATCAATGCTTCCAGCACATCCAAATGATTGGAGTGATAAACCCTTAGCATACGTGCTCCTGACTACAGGCTGTTCGGGCAAAATGTTCGCGTCATTTGCCCTTTTCTGCCCACTGGCGAAATGATAATTACCCTGATGCTGACACATCCCCGGTCGCTTGTCTGCTCCTTCTGTACCTGCCACCCTGCTGGCAGCGGCGGCGGATACATTTGTGCCTGTTGCCAGGCGTGGCGCCACAAAAGCCGGTACTGACTCCATGTGTGAAAACCGGTGGCGAGCGCACGATGATAGCCTCCCAGCGCCGTGACCACCATCACCAGTAAGACCATAGCCAGCAGCACTTCCGGCAGGCTCAATCCGCGTTGTTTTGTGGGATCTGACACAGCTCCGTTTCCTTATGTGGGCAAAAATCACTCCAGCCGTGCGCGGAAAACACGACATTGTTACGCGCAATGCGTCCGCCTCGCCATAAACGTTGTTTGCCACTTCCGACGGTTAATAACACAGTCTGGTCGCTGAGCACGCGCAGGCATGCCTGCCAGGTCTCACTGGGGTGTCGCAGACATTGCAACGCGGGTTCCCTGAGCCATGTGAGCCTTTGCGCCCACATCATCGCCGACTGCACTTGCGCATACTGGCGAAGGTGTTCGCTCTCGGTGCTCACCCGGCGAATATGCGTATTCAATTGCTGGCTTAGCCCATTAAGCATCAGGCTACCGAGTATCAGAATAAGCAGCACCAGCGCCAGTGACGAGATCCCACGCTGACGGTTCATAAGTTAAAACCACTCACGCTAAAGGCAGCAGAAACGTTCTGTGTTTCCCGGCCTTTAATTTGCCCCGCCAGACTTATGATAAAAACCGGGACAAAACCCGTGGTTTGCTGCCGGGTAAGAGAAAAATGGGAGATATTCACCGTATTGGGATCCGTCATTTTGTCCCAGCCTTTTCCCTCGCAGGACGTCGCGCCGCGCAGGGTTTCCAGTACGCCATTTTGCAGACGAAACCCCGTCTGGTCGGCATCACTGGCCGGCGATGTCTCCCATCGTCCATTGCTGTTAGCATCCCATTGCACCACCACGCAACTCCCATCACGCCCGATCGCCAGGGGTTGTCCTGCACATTCACCATTGCAATACCCGGCACGCTGAATGTGTCGGGCAATCGTATACAAGCGCTGCCAGAGCTCATCCTCAAGCGTCTGATGAAGCGTCTGTTGCAACACGGCAAACTGTAACGCAGGAAGAAAGCGTGCCGCCGCCAGCAGGATGACGCTCCCTATCGCCATCGCCAGTAAGGTTTCAAGCAAGGAAAACCCCTGCTGTCGGGCTAACATGACTCATCCGCCATATACTGACACATCCGTATCCTCCCCCAGCCAGACACCACGATTCGCCACTCACCTGCGCTGCTTCCGACCCGGATATGCCCTCCCCATGCCGTATTACGCAGACCATAAAAACCTAATGAAGGTGTAATTTCCACGAGGTTAACCTCGGGCCACACCGGGCGCATAAGATACGGGGAATCGACAGAGCATCCTGTTTGTAGCCCCTGGGTATGCAGGCACCAGACATCTCCAGAACGGGATGCCAGAATCAGCCGCTCCTGGTTATGCCAGTTGGCATCATCACGCAGCATCTCCAGGAAATGCCTGACCTGCAGCGCGGTTTGCCATAAGCGCTGCTGGGCCTGCCAGTTACGCCAGCCGGTAAGCCCGATGCCGCTCAGAATCACAATCAGAGCCACCGCAACCATCGTCTCAATCAGGGTAAATCCATGTTCGTTTTTCATGACGGCAGTCTGGCGCGACGCAGCAGTCATGGCGAGCGGAAGGTGGCCGTTTTACGAGACGTCACGGAACAAACAGGCGGAGTTGCAGCGGGTTACAAGCGGTCTGGAAGATATGCCGAAGAATGCGTAATGAGGATAAAAAAACCGGCGCTCTGTGGCGCCGGTTATGCGATGCTGCACTCGGTCAGATAGCGACCGGGGCTTTAATCGCCGGATGCGGATCGTAACCTTCGATTTCAAAATCATCGAAGCAATAATCAAACAGCGATGCGGGCTTACGTTTGATTTTTAGCGTTGGCAGTGCGCGCGGTTCGCGGCTCAGTTGCAGGCGCGTTTGCTCCAGATGGTTGCTGTACAGATGGGTATCGCCACCGGTCCAGACAAAATCCCCCGGCTCCAGATCACACTGTTGCGCCATCATATGCACCAGTAATGCGTAGCTGGCGATATTGAAAGGCAGGCCAAGGAAGATATCGCACGAGCGCTGGTAGAGCTGGCAGGAGAGCTTGCCGTCCGCGACATAGAACTGGAAAAAAGCATGGCACGGCGCCAGAGCCATTTTATCCAGTTCGCCCACGTTCCAGGCTGACACGATGATACGGCGCGAGTCCGGATCCGTTTTCAGCTGGTTCACTACGGTCGAGATCTGGTCAATATGACGGCCATCCGGCGTTGGCCAGGCACGCCACTGTTTGCCATAAACCGGCCCGAGGTTGCCCTGCTCATCGGCCCATTCATCCCAGATAGAGACATTATTCTCTTTCAGGTATGCGATGTTGGTGTCGCCCTGCAGGAACCACAGCAGCTCATGAATAATTGAGCGCAGATGGCAACGCTTGGTGGTCACCAGCGGAAAACCGTCCTGCAGATTAAAGCGCATCTGATGGCCAAAAATAGAGAGCGTGCCTGTCCCTGTACGATCGTTTTTCGGGGTGCCCTCATTGAGCACCTTTTGCATCAGTTCTAAATACTGTTTCATGGTTCCTCAGGAAACGTGTTGCGGCGCACGACGACGATACGCCCAAACCATCATGATAATACCCGCAACAATCATCGGGATGGAGAGGATCTGCCCCATGCTGATGTATTGCACCCACGTACCGGTAAACTGTGCATCAGGCTGACGGAAGAACTCAACGATGATACGGAACGCACCATAGCCAATCAGGAACAGGCCGGACACCGCTCCCATCGGACGAGGTTTACGGATATAGAGATTCAGAATAATGAATAACACGATACCTTCCAGCACCAGTTCATACAGTTGGGAAGGATGACGCGGCAGCACGCCGTAGGTATCAAAAATGGATTGCCACTGCGGATGAGACGGCAGTAATGCGGCGTCTTCCGCGCGCGAACCCGGGAAAAGCATTGCCAGCGGGAAGCTCGGATCGACACGACCCCACAGCTCGCCGTTAATAAAGTTGCCCAGACGCCCGGCCCCCAGTCCAAAAGGAATCAGCGGCGCAATAAAATCAGCAACCTGGAAGAAGTTACGTTTAGTGCGTTTGGCAAAGACGATCATCACGACAATAACGCCGATCAAGCCACCGTGGAAAGACATGCCGCCGTCCCAGACGCGGAACAGATACAGCGGGTCATTAAGGAAGATCGGAAAGTTGTAAAACAGGACGTAGCCAATACGCCCGCCCAGGAACACCCCAAGAAACCCTGCGTAGAGCAGATTTTCAACTTCATTTTTCGTCCAGCCACTGCCGGGACGGCCGGCACGACGGGTTGCGAGCCACATAGCAAACACAAACCCGACGAGGTACATCAACCCGTACCAGTGGAGGGAAACCGGCCCAATTGAAAAAATTACCGGATCAAATTCAGGAAAACGCAGATAGCCACTATTCATCTGTCACCACAACAAGTTGTTATTCCGCCGAAAGTGGACAGCGGTATAGATGCGCGCCCGTTCTGGCGGGCGCTCCAAAGGCGCGAATAATAGCATAGTGCGGGCAGGCTTGATGCGGCGAAGTTGTAAAAGATATGTATACCCGTCATCCTTTGCGCCGCAGGTGCGTTGGCCTCTCCAGCGCGCCCCGGTCACATAGTCATCTATGCTCCCGGGAGCTTACTGGCTCGCCGCCTTCCTGCAACACAAATGATTTAGGGTATTACCCGTCATCCTTACACCGCAGGTACGTTGGCCTCTCCAGCGCGCCCCGGTCACAGAGTCATCTATGCTCCCGGGAGCTTACTGGCTCGCCGCCTTCCTGCAACACAAATGATTTAGGGTATAACCCGTCATCCTTATACCGCAGGTGCGTTGGCTTCTCCAGCGCGCCCCGGTCACAGAGTCATCTATGCTACCGGGAACTTGTGTCTATAACCCACCGCGAATCAGGCCACCCAGGCCACGACGCTCCATAAAAGCAGCGACCTGATGCCTTACTTCGGTAGCCAGTTGCGCATCAAGCGTACGGTTTGCCAGCGTTTGCGCCTCGGCGAAATCAATACGCCGCAGTAGATATTTAATACGCGCCACCGATTTACCGTTCATTGACAGATGGCTAAAGCCAAGGCCAATAAGCACCGCCACACACATGGGATCTCCCGCCATTTCACCGCACAACCGCAGATCGATGCCCGCCCGCTCAGCTTCTCTGGCAATCATCGCCAGCGCGCGCAACACGGCAGGATGAAGGCTGTCATACATACTGGCCACGCGCGTATTGTTACGATCTACCGCCAGAATGTACTGGGTAAGGTCGTTGGTGCCAATAGAGATAAAATCGACCCGATTAGCCAGATGCGAGATCATAAACACCATTGATGGCACTTCAATCATCACGCCAATACGCGGTTTCGGTATGGCGTAACCAATCATCTCTTCGACTTCACGCCCGGCACGTTCAATCAGCCGTTTTGCTTCATCCACCTCATCAATACTGGTGATCATTGGCAACAGGATGCTGAGATTACCGGTGGCAGCATTTGCACGCAGCATTGCGCGCACCTGCACCAGGAAGATTTCTGGCTGATCGAGCGTAATACGGATGCCACGCCAGCCCAGGCATGGGTTCTCTTCGCTTATCGGCATATATGGCAACTGTTTATCCGCGCCGATATCCAGCGTACGCAGGGTCACGGATTTATCGTTAAACAATTGCAGCATGCCCTGATATTGCGCGACCTGCTCTTCCTCCGACGGGAAACCACTTTGCAGCATAAAGGGAATTTCGGTGCGATAAAGCCCGATGCCGTCGATTCGGCTGCCGAGCTTCTCTTCATGCTCTGGACTTAGCCCCGCATTGAGCATCACCCTAATGCGCTCGCCGCTTTTAAGCTGCGCGGCGAGGTTCACATCATCTTCCGCAAGGCGGGTTAATTCATTCTCTTCGGTGATAAGCCGCTGGTATTCCTGCAACAATACCGGCTCAGGATCAACCAGCACCTCACCACGATAGCCGTCCACCACCAGCGTGCGACGATGCAGCACTGAAGGCTGAATATCCGCCCCCATGACCGTTGGGATCCCGAGCGCACGTACCATGATCGCAGCATGGGAGTTGGATGCACCATCGCGCACCACGACGCCCGCGAGTCTGTCATGCGGCAGCTCAGCCAGCGTCGTTGCAGATAATTCATCGGCAACAAGAATAAAGCGTTCCGGCCAGGTATTGGGACCCTGAATATTATCATCCAGATGAAACAGTAAACGCTGGCCGAGCGTGCGCAAATCGCCAGAGCGCTCTTTCAGATAACCGTCACTCAATGCCGCAAACTGCTCGGCGAAACGCTCAATGACCGTTTTGACTGCCCATTCAGCGACCAGACCTTTGTCCACCTCGGCAAACAGCTCACGGCGCAGACGCGCATCCGAAAGCAGGTGTGAGTAAAGATCAAAAATCGCCGCCGTCTCTTTTTGCGCCCCCGCAGAAAAGCGCTTGCTGTAACGGCGAAACTCTCCGGCCGCCGCTTCCAGCGCGCTGGTCAGCCTTTCACGTTCGAGGGTTGTGTTAAGGGTCGAGGCTTCATAGACCTGTTCCATCAACGGCAGGGTTTCATCCATCCAGCCTTCGGCGATCGCCACGCCGGATGATGCCGGGAGCGCGCGAATACGCGTCTGGCGATACTGACCAAACAACGCGGTTAATTGCGACTGGGAGAGAATAGCCGCCATTTGGGTGGCCAGCGTTACCAGAAAGGACTCTTCACTTTCATCGTACTGGCGCAGTTCGCGTTGCTGAACAACCAGAACACCAAGAAGCTGACGACGCTGAATAATGGGCACACCGAGGAAAGCGCGGAAACGCTCTTCTTTTACGGCGGGGATGTATTTAAAACTGGGGTGTTTTTGCGCATCAGCAAGGTTAATAGGTTCCGCCAACCTGCCTACCAGGCCGACGATACCTTGATCAAATGCGAGAGTGACCGTACGCCCGCGCGGCTTTTTTAAACCGCGAGTCGCCATTAAGTAATAACAACGCCGGTCATGGTCTGCGAGGTAGACGGAGCAAACTTCCGTCTCCATCGCCTCGCAAATATCTGTGACCAGTATTTCCAGCGCTTCGTTCAGTCGCGGCGCGCTGGCAACTTTTTCAACGATTTCTCGCAAGCGGGTGAGCATAATGTGCGTGGCTTAACCTCTTTTACGTCGCCAGGCAGGTGCGCTTTGCGGCTTAGGCGGAATCTCCTGAAGCGCCATCACGGCCCCTGCAAACTCTTTCATCACCCGTCGATAGACGTCGCGTTTGAACGACACTACCTGACGAACAGGATACCAGTAGCTCACCCAGCGCCAGCCATCAAACTCGGGGGTACTACTGGTTTGCATATTGACATCAGCATCACTGCTGACCAATTGCAGAAGAAACCATTTTTGTTTCTGGCCGATACAGACCGGCTTTGTATCCCAACGCACCAAACGTTTCGGTAACTTGTAACGCAACCAGTTACGGGTAGAAGCAAGGATTCGAACATCTTTACGATTTAAGCCTACTTCTTCGAACAGTTCCCTGTACATCGCCTGCTCCGGAGACTCGCCTGGGTTGATTCCCCCCTGGGGAAACTGCCAGGAGTGCTGCCCGAAGCGTCTGGCCCACATGACCTGGCCCTGTCGATTACAGATTACGATACCCACATTTGGGCGGTAGCCATCGTCATCAATCACCGGACTACCTCAAAATAAACCTGAATTAATCGATTGTTTCACACTCGTGGAAAACGGTAAACCACTCAATTGCGACGGAACAAACGGATAACATTTGAATAACTCACAATTATCGGCAAAGTTATAAACAGACATCCCCTCACATGTCGGGTTTTATTCACCTTTTCTGTGGATAGACTTGTGAAGAACCGGAGATTTAACATTGGAAAACCCGGAGTAGTCTGAATATACTAGCAATCAGCTCAATGAATAAATATCTTAAATTCATTTAGTTAAGATGTTTATTTCTCTGTTTACATCCCATAATGTGATGATCATCACTATAGCGATCCTTGTACTGATGAAAGATCGAACAACGTCGTTTTTATCCACAGATTATGCCAATAAGTTAGGCACATTTTGTGCAGAAATTCGATTTTCGTCGCACGTCAAGGCTGTAAATCGAAACAGTAGTGCCACTTTTACCCAGTTATCCCATTTTTCTGTGGATAACATGGTGTAAGATCCTGTTTATTGTCAGTGACCAGATTTGAACAACCGCGTATTGTGTTGCGCAACGCCGCCTTTTTTACGGAAAATTATCTTAAGAATCAGTGCATTCATCAGGACGGGTGGAAAAAAATCGCAGTCATCGATAGTGTGCATAATTGCAGTTCATTTTTTAATCAAGGCTTTAGCATGTCCGCCATACAACCTTTAACATCGTCTCCCGAGTCCGAAATCCAGTTGCTTACCCAAGCACAATCGCTCGCAGGCTATACCCTGGGCGAGCTCGCTCTGCTTGCCGGGCTGCCCATTCCCCGCGATCTCAAACGCGATAAAGGCTGGACGGGGATCCTGCTGGAACAGTGGCTCGGTGCCAGCGCCGGCAGTAAACCGGAGCAGGATTTCGCGGCGCTGGGCGTAGAGCTAAAAACGATCCCCATCGACAGCGCGGGTCGCCCGCTGGAAACGACTTTTGTCTGCGTCGCCCCGCTAACGGGTAATACAGGGGTGGTCTGGGAAACCAGCCATGTACGTCATAAATTGCGCCGTGTGTTATGGATTCCCATAGAAGGTTCGCGCGACATTCCCCTTGCCGAACGCCGCGTGGGCTCACCGCTGCTGTGGAGCCCTAATGAAGAGGAAGAGAACCAGTTGCGTATGGACTGGGAGGAGTTAATGGATCTGATTGTACTGGGCCAGGTTGAGCGTATTACAGCGCGGCACGGTGAGGTATTGCAGTTGCGTCCGAAAGCGGCAAACAGCAAAGCGTTGACTGAGGCCGTCGGCACGCATGGAGAGCCTATTCTGACGCTGCCGCGCGGTTTCTATCTGAAAAAGAACTTCACCGGAGCCTTGCTCGCCAGACATTTCCTGGTGCCCGGGGATTAATTTTTACCTCCGCGCGGCTGGCGCTTATAATCAGCCTTTCTTTTTTGGCAGGACTTTATAGATGTTATTTGCATGGATTACCGATCCCAACGCCTGGCTTGCCCTTGGCACGCTAACGCTGTTGGAAATTGTGCTTGGAATCGACAACATTATTTTCCTCTCACTGGTGGTAGCGAAGTTGCCCACCGCACAGCGTAACCACGCCAGAAGGCTAGGTCTGGCTGCCGCGATGGTGATGCGATTACTGCTGCTGGCCTCAATCGCCTGGGTAACAAAACTGACGACGCCGCTCTTTACCGCATTCGAACATGCGGTATCTGCGCGCGATCTGATCCTGTTTTGTGGTGGCGTGTTCCTTATATGGAAGGCGAGTAAAGAAATTCACGAGACGATCGAAGGTGGTGAAGAGGATCTGAAAACCAATGTCCACTCCTTCTTTGGCGCAATCGTACAGATTATGCTGCTGGACATTATTTTCAGTCTCGATTCCGTCATTACTGCGGTTGGCCTGTCCGATCATCTGTTTATTATGATGGCGGCGGTAGTGATTTCAGTGGGCGTAATGATGTTTGCCGCACGCCCTATCGGCGAGTTTGTAAACCGTCACCCCTCGGTCAAAATGCTGGCGCTCTCCTTCCTGATTCTGGTGGGATTCACCCTGATTCTGGAAAGCGTCTCGATTCATGTACCGAAAGGGTATATCTACTTTGCGATGTTTTTCTCTATCGCAGTGGAGACCCTCAACTTAATGCGCGGCAAGAAAAACCCCCTGTAATACAACGCTTCCCCGTAAGGGGAAGCCGTTCTTCCCCTCCCTTTCCGTCCGCCGCCACACTTTAAGATTTTCTCCCTTTTTTCTCCCGGTACATCACGTTATTACTAGAATGATGTGAGACACGGGCCAAATGAGGACAGAACGATGAAAAAATGGGCAGTGATTATCTCTGCAGTTGGATTGGCATTTGCGGTTTCAGGTTGCAGTAGTGATTACGTCATGGCAACGAAAGATGGCAGGATGATCCTGACTGACGGCAAGCCAGAAATTGACGATGAAACCGGCCTGGTCAGTTATCACGACCAGCAAGGCAATAAAATGCAGATCAATCGTGATGACGTTTCCCAGATCCTCGAGCGCTAACAATCTTTAAAAAGGTCAGTGACCTGCTGACCTTTTTTGGCCTCCCCTCTTTCCCTTTGTTCTGCCCTCTGCCATGTTTATATTCCTTTGTCAGGACAACTGACGCAGTACAGTAAGTAAAGGAAGCCGGCTATGCATTATCACCGTATCCCCCACAGTTCACTTGAAATAAGCACCCTGGGGCTGGGCACAATGACGTTTGGTGAACAGAACAGCGAAGCCGACGCCCATGCACAGCTTGATTACGCCATCAGCCAGGGGATCAACCTGATTGATGTCGCAGAAATGTATCCCGTCCCCCCGCGCCCGGAAACGCAAGGACTGACCGAGACCTACGTCGGTAACTGGCTGGCGAAGCGCGGCAATCGTGAGAAACTCGTCCTGGCCTCGAAGGTCAGCGGCCCCTCGCGCAATAATGACAGCGGTATTCGACCAAACCAGGCGCTGGATCGGAAAAATATCCGCCTCGCGCTTGAAGCCAGCCTCAAGCGCCTGCAAACCGACCATCTTGATCTTTACCAGGTGCACTGGCCACAGCGCCCAACCAACTGTTTTGGTACGCTGGGCTATAAATGGACGGAATCCGCCCCCGTCGTCACGCTGCTGGAAACGCTGGAGGCGCTAACTGAGTTTCAGCGTGCGGGTAAAATCCGCTATATCGGCGTCTCGAATGAAACGGCCTTTGGCGTAATGCGCTATCTGCAACTGGCGGAAAAACATGAATTACCGCGTATCGTCACTATTCAGAACCCCTACAGCCTGCTCAATCGTAGCTACGAAGTCGGTCTGGCTGAGGTGACGCAATATGAAGGGGTTGAGCTGCTGGCCTACTCCTGCCTGGCGTTCGGCACCTTAACCGGTAAGTACATGAACGGAGCGAAACCTGCAGGTGCGCGCAATACGCTGTTCAGCCGTTTTACCCGCTACAGCGGCGAGCAGGCGCAAAAAGCGGTTGCCGCCTACGTGGATATCGCTAAACGCCATAATCTGGACCCGGCACAGATGGCGCTGGCCTTTGTGCGTCGTCAGCCGTTCGTTGCCAGCACCCTGCTGGGCGCAACGACTTTAGAACAGCTGAAAACGAATGTGGAAAGTCTGCATCTGACCCTCAGCGAAGAGGTGCTGGCAGAAATTGAAGCGGTGCATCAGGTCTATACCTACCCGGCACCATAATCTGAATCAGGCCGGGTTACCCGGCCTGCATCTTAGCGGCGGCGTTGCCAGATCCACAGTGCCGCGATTGCCAGCGCAAACAGTACGCCGAACCCGACACCTACGCCGACCACCGGTATCCCCACTTTGACCGCCAGGGAGTAGAGGCCCAGCATCAGCAGCATGGCGGTGTTCTCACCGAGATTCTGAACCGCAATGGCGTTACCGGCGCCCACAGAACGCTTGCCGCGCTCCTGCAACAGGGCATTCAGCGGCACCACGAAGAAGCCGCCCAGCATGCCAATAAGCAGCAGAATACCGTATGCCGGTAACACAGCATGTTGTAACGAAAAGAAGGTCACCGCCACACCAATCAGGATCCCGGCAGGCATACAACGCGCCACCGTCTCAAGCGTGACCAGTCGGGCAGCAAGCCCGGCCCCCGCCACAATCCCCACCGCCACCATGGCATTGAGATAGGTCGGCGTGGCGTTATCCGTAATGCCCAGAGCCACCGGTACCCACAACACCAGCAGGAAACGCAGCGTCACGCCCGCCCCCCAAAACAAGCTGGTGCCGACCAGTGAAAAACGCGTCTCGCCATTGCGCCACAGCACAGAACAGGCAGAGAAAAAACTACGTGTCATCGGGGTGAAACGCCAGGATTGCCCCGGGCGCGCGGCTGCCAGTTTTGGGATCATCAGGTTTGCTGCCACCGCGCCCGCATAGACCAGCGCACAAACGCCCAGCGAGGCCAGCACGTGCCAGTCAGCCAGAATACCGCCCGCCACTGAGCCCAACAGGATCGCGGCAATCGTCGAGGATTCCATCAATCCGTTTGCTTTAACCAGTTTGTCGCCGGTTGTCAGTTCGCCGAGGATGCCATACTTCGCCGGCGAATAAGCCGCCGCGCCGATGCCCACCAGCGTATAGCCGATGAAAGGATTAATCCCGACGCAAATACTGGCCGCCCCCAGCAGCTTAAGGCCGTTGGCAACCATCATCACGCGCCCTTTAGGAAAGCTGTCGGCGATCTGCCCGACAAACGGGGCGAAGACGATGTAAGCGCCCACAAACACCATCTGCAGGATCGGTTGACTCCAGTCGGGGTAAAATTCCGCTTTCAACAGCGCCAGGGTGGCGAAGAGCAGCGCATTATCGCCAAAAGCCGACAGGAACTGGGCGGCAATGACCGCTTTCATCCCCTTCGACCACAGTGAAGTGTTAGTGGGTACTGACTCATGCATTTTGGGTTTCCGCCTCTTCAACCATGCCTTTTAACGTCACAAAGTCAGGCTTCCCGCTGCCCAGTAACGGCAACTGTTTGAGGAAGCGAATATCACGCGGAACCGCCAGTTCCGGCACGCCTTGCGCACGCGCCTGCTGCTGGAGTTTCTCGCGCGTCAGTTGCTCATCGGTCGTGAACAGGACCAGCGCCTCGCCTTTACTGGCATCAGATTTGATCGCCGTGGCGTGCATCTTCTCGGGAGATACCGCCAGCGCCAGTTGCTCGACCATCTCCAGAGAAATCATCTCACCCGCAATCTTGGCGAAACGTTTGGCGCGCCCCTGAATTTGCACATAGCCTTGCTCATCAAAGCGCACGATGTCGCCCGTGTCGTACCAGCCGTTTTCCAGCTCGCCCTGGGCATTTTCCGCCGCAGGGGCTTCCAGCACACCGGGTTTCTCCACGCGCAGATAGCCATTCATGATGTTCGGCCCTTTCAACTGCAGGCGCCCACCGTCATCAATACCCGGCACTTCGAGCAAGCGCGCGTCCATTCCGGGCAGAATACGCCCAACCGTACCGGGCTTCGCCGCCATCGGCACGTTGATCGACACCACCGGCGCGCACTCGGTTACCCCGTAACCCTCCAGAATGCGCAGACCAAATTTGTCCTGCCACAGTTGACGCGTGCTGTCCTGCAACTTCTCTGCCCCTGCCACCACATAACGCAGGCGGAAAAAGTCATACGGATTGGCGAAGCGGGCGTAGTTACCAAGGAACGTCGAAGTACCGAACAGCACGGTGCAGTTCCGGTCGTACACCAGCTCCGGCACAATGCGGTAGTGCAGCGGGCTTGGGTAGAGGAAGACTTCTGCCCCGGTCAGCAACGGCGTAAACAGCCCCACCGTCAGACCAAAAGAGTGAAACAGCGGCAGCGCCGACATAAAACGGTCATTGGCGGTGAAATCCGCAATGGTGCGGATTTGCTCGACGTTTGCCAGAATACTTTTATGGCTGTGGACCACCCCTTTAGGGTTCCCCTCAGAGCCGGAAGTAAAGAGAATGATCGCCGCATCTTCGGGTTTTTGCGGCACCTGCGCCAGACGCGGCATCAACACGCGGCTAAAGATCCACAGTTTATCTTCCAGCGTGACGCTGCCTTTTAAATCTTCCAGATAGACCCAGCGCACCTGGGTTAACTGTTCCGGCAGATGCCAGAGCTTCCCTTTGTCCATAAAGGTCCGCGACGTGAATACCGTTTTAATTTCCGCGGCGGTGATGGCGCTGGTCAGCCCTTTCACCCCGGCTGTGTAATTCATCATCGCCGGAATACGCCCTCGGGCGATGGCACCAAAAATTACCGCAGCGCTGATACCGGCATTCGGCAACATCAGGCCGATTTTCTCGCCCTGAGCAGTGTATTTATCAAGGATACGGGCGACAAACAGCGTTTTGGTCAGCAGCTTACGGTAGCTGTCAGGGGTGAAATTGATATCTTCAACACAGTGCTTTCCCGCGCCATAACGATATTGTGCGGCGAGGAAGGCGTCGAATAAGGTTTCACGCGGACGCACCGCCATGCGGGCTTCCATCATAATCTGATGCAGCATCTCACCGGCAATTTTACGGCGATCGCGGGCGCGCGGCGCTTCCGGCATCGGCAGTTGCGTTGGCGGCAGAACATGCAGATGAATACGCGGGAAAAAGCGCTGTTTAACCAGTCCTTTCAGGCGGCTGAAAAAGGTCAATTCCGCCCCTTCAATACGGACCGGCACGACCGTTGCCGCCGACTTAGCCGCCACAAATCCCGCACCGTCGTAAATTTTCATCAGCGATCCAGAGACCGAAATGCGCCCTTCCGGGAAAATCACTACCGGCCGCCCTTCGCCAATCAAACGAACCAGATGTTTGATGGACATTGGCTTCGTCGGATCCAGCGGCACAAAGTCGATGATCGGCTTAAGCCAGCGCATGTACCACTGCTGGCTGATGGAGGTATAAACCGCAAAGACCGGACGAACAGGAAGAAAGAGCGCCAGCAAAATCCCGTCAATAAAGGAGACATGGTTGGGGACAATCAGCACGCGCTCGCCATGCAGCGCCTGTGTATTACCCGTGAGCTGCACGCGGAACAGGACGCGAAAGAGGCCACGAAAAAAGCCAAATAACATTTCAACTCCTTTTGTTAGTCAATTCGACAGGTTATGCATAAATTGTGGCAGATTACACGAGAAGTGGGGGGTGGCAAACGCGGGCGAAAAAAAACCTGCGCATCCGCGCAGGTTGGTGCAAGAAATTAAGTACGAAATGCGTACCGAAATAATCACCAATCAATACCTCTGGGATCTTGATTGTGGCTGGCAGCGCGTTAGCTCGCCAGTAGTAAAAAGCAAGCGAATGAGCCTAAGTGCAACGAGGTGTTTCTAATCATTCTGCTTGTTACACATTGACTTAATGGCAAAAAAAAACCTGCACATCTGCGCAGGTTGGTGTAATTCAAGTGTTCAACCCTCAGGTTGACTTCACCTATCAATACCTCTGGGAGAACTACTGTAGCAATCTGGCCAATTACTTCTCCAGCAGACAATAGAAACAGCCTTTCGCAAAGTGTAACTAAAGGTTCGAACTGTATATTTGCGGATATATTTTCCATGTAACGTTTTCACGTCATTTCGCCGCGCCAGCTCACGTTTGTGGAAAGTGCGCTGGCGACAACCTTGATTAGCCAGCGCATTCCCGTAACATAAGTGGGTGTGTAAACGCTTACCCCTAAATGAAGGTGCTCAATGGCGACAATAAAAGATGTAGCCCGGCTTGCAGGTGTCTCTGTCGCTACGGTCTCGCGCGTAATTAACGACTCACCTAAAGCCAGCGAAGCGTCAAGACTGGCGGTCCAGACCGCAATGGAGAGTCTGAACTATCACCCCAACGCTAACGCCCGCGCGCTGGCGCAACAATCGACGGAAACGGTCGGTCTGGTGGTGGGTGATGTTTCTGACCCTTTTTTTGGCGCGATGGTTAAGGCCGTTGAGCAGGTCGCCTCCAGCACCGGTAATTTTCTGCTTATTGGTAATGGTTACCATAATGAGCAAAAAGAACGTAACGCGATTGAGCAACTGATTCGCCACCGCTGCGCGGCACTGGTTGTCCACGCCAAAATGGTGCCGGATGCCGAACTCATCGCGTTAATGAAACAGATCCCCGGAATGGTATTGATTAACCGCATTCTGCCGGGATTCGAACAGCGCTGTGTGTCGCTTGATGACCGCTACGGCGCCTGGCTGGCGACGCGCCACCTCATACAACAGGGCCATACCCGGATAGGCTATTTGTGTTCCAACCACGCGATTTCTGACGCGGAAGACCGTCTGCAGGGCTATTACGACGCCCTCAAAGAAAACGGCCTGCCGTGTAATGAGCGTCTGGTCACCTTCGGTGAACCGGACGAGAGCGGCGGGGAACAGGCGATGACCGAACTGCTCGGGCGCGGCAAGAATTTTACGGCTATCGCCTGTTATAACGATTCGATGGCGGCGGGGGCAATGGGAGTACTCAACGATAATGGCATTACTGTGCCAGACGAGATCTCTCTGATTGGCTTTGACGATGTGCTGGTGTCACGCTATGTCCGTCCGCGTCTGACCACGGTACGCTATCCCATCGTGACGATGGCGACACAGGCGGCGGAACTGGCGCTGGCGCTGGCAGAAAACCGTCCGGTTCCGGATGTCACACATGTCTTTAACCCGACGCTGGTAAGGCGCCACTCGGTCGTGACGCCACAGGAAAACTAAAGGGTAAAGCGATAGAGGTGGACGGTCGTGTCCGGGTAATCAAGGCCGTCGCCGATATACTGCCAGCCAAAGCGCTCATAAAAATCACGGCAGGCCGAGTAAAGATGAAGCTCGCTAAACCCCATCTCCCGCGCAGACGCAATCACATGCTGCTGTAATGTGCGCGCCAGCCCCTGCCCGCGCGCAGATTCAGCCACATAGAGCGCCGCCAGCCACGGGAACAGATCCTGGCGGCTTATCAAATCGCAACGCCACAGCCCGACGGTGCCAAGCAGCGTTTCGCCATCCACCAGCACAAAGGTCAGCGGCAGGCTACCCGGCGTCTGGCTGTGTTGAATGATGCTTTCGAAGAACGCGCGCGGCAGTGAGTCGCCAAACTCGCGCCAGAGCCACTCGATCACCTGTTCGGCATGCTGCGGCGCGTCGTATAACGGAATCACTTTCACATTAATTTCCCCTGAAAAATCGGAACTGATTCAAACAGATAGCCGTCAAAATCCGGGGCATCTTCGTCCGAGAGCTCCAGCAAACTCTTTTTTACGTTTTCAAGATGCTGCCACATAGCCTGCCAGGCGCCCATCACATCGCGACGGCGCAGCGCCGCGAGCAACGTCTGCCTGTCGCCCAGCCATTTCAGGCGATAAGGTCGACTGGTAATGTGCACATTGAACTGCTGCCATAGCGGGCTGCTATCCATGTGGTGCCAGACGCTTTCTACCGTTGCCAGCAGCATCTGATTTTGCGAGGCACCTGCCAGCACCAAATGAAACATTTTGCTGTTGTCCTGGCTGGTGTCATTCAGGGCAATCGCACGCTGTTCCTGTTCCAGTATGCGGCGCAGGTTATCGATATCCGCCCGCGTCGCCATTTTGGCGGCAAAGGCGGCGATGTTGCTTTCGAGCAACTGACGCGCCTGTAATATTTCAAACGGGCCGACATCACTGCTAAGAAAGCGCTCTTCTTCGTTTTCATGCTCCTGAGGAATACGCATCACATAGACGCCAGACCCCTGACGAATGTCGACGGTTCCCTGCAGTTCAAGCATTAAGAGCGCTTCGCGGACTATCGTGCGGCTGACACCATACTTTTCGGCAATATTGCGCTCAGGCGGAAGGCGGGATCCCACGGGGTAATGCCCCTGGATTATTTGCGCGCGTAAATCTTCGCCAATCTCCTGGTACTGTTTTTTTTCCGGCGGGATAACAGCTTTTTCCACAATATCACCTGTTGCTTATACCCATCATATTGCGCGTTGAAGGTGCGTTGGCTTCCTGCAACCCAAACTATTCAGGGTATATAAATATGGATTAACGCTCAGGCCGGAGATCCCCCGGCCTTTCGGCGCGCTATCTTACCAAATTTAGTGCCTGATCGAGAACTTTCGCGCCATTTAAGGTGCCATAGGCAACCGGATCGATCACATCGATAGGGATAGCGTATTGGTCGGTAAGTTTCTTATTTTCCGCAAGCTTAAAGCGCACCTGCGGTCCCAACAGAACAGCGATGATCTCGCCGCTGTGGCTGTCTAATTCATCGCGCAGCGCCTGCTCAGCAATGGCATATATTTTCAGATCCAGACCGCGCTCGGCGGCGTTTTTTTCCATTTTGGTGACTACCAGTGATGTAGACATCCCGGCAGAACAACACAGGACAATACGTTTCATCACAGCTCCTTATTTCCATTCATCATCAAAAGAGACCGTAAGCTGGCGTTCGTCGCTTAACCGGCGATACCAGGAGAGCGATTTTTTCGCCCGTCTGTCGCGGTTGTGTTGCAAATCGATCTCCACCAGCCCGTAGCGATTTTTAAAAGCGTTCATTGGCGATACGTTGTCAGTAAATGCCCAGAGCATATAACCGTGGCAGTTGGCGCCATCCTCCCGCGCGCGTAGCGTCTGGTACAGGTGCTCAGCAATAAACGCAATACGGTAATCGTCTTCAATCACCCCGTCGGCATTGCGGAACTGCCCTTCGTTCTCCACCCCCATCCCGCTTTCCGCCACAAACCACGGGATGTTGCCGTATTCGTTTTTAATCCGCATGGCCATGTCATAAATGATAAACGGCCCGATTTCCCAGCCGCGCGACTTATTCATGCGCCTGCCCGGTAGCTCAAAAGGTTCGTAGTAATAAGCAGGATGGAAAGGCGTCTCCGGATGCCAGGCGCGGGAAGGCGCTTTGACCCGGTGCGGGTAATAGAGGTTGATCCCGAGCTCATCGACAGTGTTGTCGCGAATGATCGCCAGTTCTTCTTCGGTGTAGTCCCAGCTCACCTGATGCTTCTCCAGCACCGCAAACAGTTCCGGCGGATACGCTCCTTTCACCATCGGGTCGAGGAACACGCGGTTATAGAACAGATCGTACATCTCGGCCGCATGCAGGTCGTGCGGCGCACGGGAGCGGGGATAGGTGACTTCCGGGTTCAGAATGCAGCCCACGGTTCCCACGTAACCCTTCTCGCGAAATAGCTTCACCACTTTCGCCGTGGCAAGATTTTTATGGTGATTCCACTGCATCCAGGTGCTGGTGTTCTGCTCATATGGCCAGCGCAATGCATCCAGATAGACCCTGGTTTGCACCACAATGGGCTCGTTAAAGGTGAACCAGCGTGTCACCTTCTGGTGAAAGCGCTCAAAAACCTTTTCGACGTAGAGCAAATACAGTTCAACGACTTTTTTCGACGCCCAGCCGCCGTAGGTTTCCAGCAGATAACCGGGCAATTCGTAATGTTCAAGGCAAATCATCGGCACAATGCGGTTACGCGCCATCTCGTCAAAGAGCTGGTCGTAATACGCCGCATACTCTTCATCCACGACACCTTTTTCATAGTCGGTCAGAAAGCGTGACCAGTTGATGGAGGTGCGATAGTGCGTCAGCCCGGCCTGCTTCATCAGCTGCACATCTTCACGAAAACGGTGGTAAAAGTCAGTCGCCACCGCCGGGCCGTAGCCCTCATGCCAGACCTGTCTGTCGTTTTTGTACCAAAGATCGGGCCATGAATCCTGCCCGTCTTTTTTGCCGCTCCAGCCCTCGGTTTGCCAGGCTGACGCCGCCGCACCAAGGATAAACGTCGGCGGGATGGTGAGTGTTTTCGTGCTCACGTCAGGCTCCTTTACGCATTTTTCGCCATTTCAGTGGATTCGGCCTGCAACTGCGCTTGCTCCGCACGGCGGGAGGCAATCTTCACAAAAGGCAGATAAATAAGGATCGAAGCCAGGATGCAGACCAGTTGCGTCACCACCGCGCCCATCGAACCGGCGGTGGACAGCCAGGCGTTAATCAGCGGCGGCGTGGTCCAGGGCACCATCACCACGGCTTTGCCGGCGAAACCGGTAACCGTGGCAAAGTAGCCGATTGATCCGGTCACCAGCGGAGTGATGATAAAGGGGATCGCGAGGATCGGATTGAGCATGATCGGCATGCCGAATATTACCGGCTCGTTGATATTGAAAATGCCTGGGCCGATGGAGAGCTTGGCGATCTCTTTCATCTCTTTGCGTTTGGTAGCAATCATCACTGCGATCAGCAGGCCAATGGTCAGACCGGAACCGCCAATACTCATATACACATCCCAGAAAGGCATGGTGATGATATTGGGTACTTCTTTGCCCTGCTCAAATGCACTCATGTTGACCGTGATCGCGCCAAGCAGCAGGGGTTCGCGGATCGGCTTGATCATCTGGTTGCCATGAATGCCGATCACCCAAAACAGCTGGGCGACAAACATCAATAGCAGGATGCCGGGCAGGCTTTGCACTACGCGTTCCAGCGGCTGTTGCACCACCTGATAAACCGCATCATAGAGGTACATGCCAGTGAGCTGATGAAAGACAAAACCCAATGTCGCGATTACCGTGGTAGTAATAATGGCCGGGATCAACGCAGAGAACGACGCCGAGACGTTAGGCGGTACCGTATCCGGCATTTTGATTTTCAGCCCTTCACGGTTTTCCAGCCAGCAGTAAATCTCAACGGAGAGAATCGCGATAAACATGCCGAGGAACAGGCTACGCGTATCCGAGAACTGGCGCAGCAGCACATCTTTCACCACATGCATTTGGCCATCCACCAGCATTTCCACCGTCGTCGGCGTCACGCAGATAAAGCAGATAACCGCCAGCAAACCGGGGAACAGGGTTTTGATCCCGTTAATACGCCCAAGCTCAATACCAATCAGGAATACCGCACCGATATTCAAAAAGTTGAGCGTGGCGTAGTTGATGGCGCTGGTAATCGGCTTAAGCGCTGCCAGAAACGACAGCGCATCAAAGCTGGCGAGGCCGTTTTTCGGATCCAGCACCATATTGGAGATAAGCACGGAGAAGGCGCCGACGATAATGACCGGCATCAGGGTAATAAACGAAGCCTTGATCGCCATGATATAGCGATAGCTGTTGAATTTGGTCGCGAAGCTACCCAGAGAATCGATTAACTTTTCCTGTAGAGCCATCAGAGGTACCTCAGTAAAAGGGCTTTTATCGTGTCAGGTATACAGCTCAATACCTTTTGGCATACCAAAAGTAGCTATCGATAGAAAATAGTTCTGTGATTGAGGTCGCAACACGGTATCTGGCATTCCAGATTTGCCATTTTCAGCAAATTTGGCATACCACCATAGAGAAATCAGGGATTTCTTCGGGTTGCATGAAAAGCGTGATCGATCCGGTTATTGTCTCTCCCCCGTCCCGCTGCGCTTTGATGAATGTGATAAAATAGCGACCTTCATGTGATACAGGATCAGGTCATGGCGACAATGCTGGATGTCTCACTGCGCGCGGGTGTCTCCAAGGCTACGGTATCGCGCGTGTTGAACGATACAGGTCAGGTAAAAGAGAGCACCCGTAAACGGGTTTATCAGGCGATGGAAGAACTGGGTTATCGGCCTAATTTTCTGGCCCAGTCGCTGGCAACACGCACCAGTAATAACATTGGCCTGGTGGTTTCCACTTTTAACGGTTTCTATTTTGGTCGCCTTTTACAACAGGCATCACGCCAGGCGGAAGCCTATGGTAAACAGCTGATTGTGACCGACGGGCACGATGCCCCGGAACGTGAAGAACTGGCCGTACAGATGCTGGCCGACAGACGCTGCGACGCCATCATTCTTTATACCCGCTTTATGAGCGAGAAGGCGATCATTCGTCTGATTGATACGACCCCGATGCCGCTTATCGTGATCAACCGCGAGGTGTTTCAGGCCCACGATAAATGCGTTTTTTTTGAACAGCAGGACGCGGCGTTTCAGGCGGTGGATTATCTGGTGAACCAGGGTCATCACGATATTGCTTGTATCACCGCCCCCATCCACACGCCAACCGGCAAAGCCCGTCTGATGGGATATCGCAAGGCGCTGGAAAAACACGGTATTTGCTGGGATCCGGCCAAAGTGAAATACGGCGACTCATCCATGTCACGCGGCTATGAACTGTGCCAGGAGATCTTACACGAGGGCATTAAGGTCAGCGCGCTGTTTGCCTGTAACGACGATATGGCGCTGGGGGCTTCAAAGGCGCTGCATCAGGCGGGGCTACGTATTCCGCAGGACATTTCTCTGTTTGGTTTCGATGACGCACCCAGCGCCCGTTGGCTGGAGCCGGGGCTGTCGACGGTTTACCTGCCGATTGAGAGCATGATCACCACGGCCATCGATCAAGCTGTCCGGCTGGTCAACAAAGAGGCGATCGAAGCGATCCCTCCTTTTACCGGCACCCTGGTACTGCGTGATTCCGTCGCCCCCGGGCCATTTTTCCCGGATAAAGCTGACGCCTGATCCGGGCTAGCGAACATATCAACCGTAGCCCGGTAAGCGTTAGCGCCACCGGGGAATTAACGGATGCGGCTGCACCTTCTTTTGAGAATCGCTGCTATCCTCGCTCCTCAGGAGAGAGTACCAGGCCTTATACCTGTTCCAGCGCCAGCAGCTCTTCAATTGTCTGACGGCGGCGAATGAGACGCGCCACGCCGTTATCAAACAGCACTTCCGGCAGCAGCGGGCGGCTGTTGTAATTAGATGACATGGACGCACCATAAGCACCGGTATCGTGCAGCACAAGATAATCCCCCGGCCTCACGGCAGGCAGCGCGCGGGTTTCCACTTTGCCGCCTTCCTGCTGGGTAAACACATCGCCAGATTCACACAGCGGCCCGGCCACCACGGTATCGATACGCGGCGCGGCAGTTAAATCACGCCCGTCTGCCGCCAGCGCGGTGATGTGGTGATAGCTACCGTACATGGACGGGCGCATCAGATCGTTAAATCCTGCATCGATCAGCACAAAGTGGCGGCTTCCCATCTCTTTCACGCTGCGTACCTGAGCGACCAGCACGCCGGATTCCGCCACCAGGAAGCGTCCCGGTTCAATCTCCAGTTTTACCGGGTGGCCCAGATGTTTCGCCACCTGTTCACGTGCGGCATTCCACAGGCTGTAATAGTGATCCGTGTCCACGCCCTCTTCCCCTTCATGATAAGGAATAGAGAGACCGCCGCCTGCGGAAATAGCCTGTAAATCCTGACCAAATTCAATCACCTGGCGCACCATCGCGCCGCATACCTGCTCAAGGTGGCCATAATCGACCCCGGAACCGATATGCATATGAATACCCACCAGTTGCAGGTTATAACGCTGCATAACCTCCAGTGCGGCCGGCAGGTCGCTGTACCAGATGCCGTGTTTGCTGTTCTCGCCGCCGGTGTTGGTTTTCTGGCTGTGACCGTGACCGAAACCGGGGTTAACGCGCAGCCATACCGGGTGTCCGGCAGAAACCTGACCCAGTTGTTCCAGCATATCCACCGACCCGGCGTTCACCGGGATACGCAGCTCGCTCACGCGGGCGAGCGTCGCCTCATCAATCACGTCCGCCGTAAAGACAATATCGCCCGGATGGTTTTTCGGGTCGTAACCCGCCGCCAGCGCACGTTCAATTTCCCCTAAAGACACCGAGTCCACCTTCACGCCCTGCTCACGCATCAGGCGCAGGATATGAATGTTCGAGCAGGCTTTCTGCGCGAAACGAATCACATCAAACTGCGCCAGGCGGGCAATCTGGTCGCGAATAATTTGCGCATCGTAAACCCACACCGGGCAGCCAAATTCAGCAGGCAGCCGCAGCAGGTTAGCGGCATTAAGGTCAGTGGTGGTTTGTGTCAGTGGGCGTGGCATAAGAGACTCCGGAACGGTGTTTTTTATGATTACGCCACAGGCAAAGAGGAATAAAAAATATCGTTTTATCGTGAGTCTATGCAAAAATGATATGGATTCGCTTACCAGGATGCCGCCATGCCCGCCGTAAACCTGCGCCACATAGAAATTTTTCATGCCGTGATGACTACCGGTAACCTGACGGAAGCCGCTCAGTTACTGCATACCTCGCAGCCTACCGTTAGCCGGGAGCTGGCGCGCTTTGAAAAAGTGCTGGGGTTGAAATTGTTTGAACGCGCGCGCGGGCGCCTGCATCCCACGGTGCAGGGGTTGCGTCTGTTTGAAGAGGTACAGCGATCCTGGTACGGACTGGACAGAATTGTCAGCGCCGCCGAAAGCCTGCGTGAATTTCGTCAGGGCGAGCTGTCGGTCGCCTGCCTGCCGGTCTTTTCCCAGTCATTTTTACCGCTGCTGTTGCAGCCTTTTCTTGCCCGCTACCCGGACGTAAGCCTGAATATCGTGCCGCAAGAGTCGCCGCTACTGGAGGAGTGGCTCTCCGCCCAGCGTCATGATTTGGGCCTGACGGAAACCGTCAGCACGCCTGCCGGTACCGAGCGTACGCCGCTGCTGACCTTTAACGAAGTGTGTGTCCTGCCGCAAAACCACCGACTGGCCCATAAAACGCAGCTTACCCCTGCGGATTTTCAGGGTGAGAATTACATCAGCCTGTCGCGTACCGACAGCTATCGGCAATTACTGGATGCTTTGTTCAGTGAACATCAGGTAAAACGCCGTATGGTACTCGAAACGCACAGCGCGGCATCGGTCTGCGCGATGGTCCGCGCTGGCGTCGGCATTTCAGTAGTCAACCCACTGACCGCGCTCGATTACGCCGCCAGTGGCGTGGTGGTGCGTCGTTTCAGTATCGATGTGCCTTTCACGGTAAGCCTGATTCGCCCGCTGCATCGCCCTTCTTCCGCGCTGGTCGACGCATTTAGTCGCCATTTGCAGGAGGCGATGCCGCTGATTACCGGCCCACTGAACGCGGTACTCAATGCCGTTTAGGAGAGCATAAAGGTCACGGCATCGGCAGCGTGCAACGCGGCAGTATCAAAGACAGGGATTGGCGACTGATCTTGTGAAACCAGCAGGCCAATTTCGGTACAACCGAAAATCACCCCCTGCGCCCCCTGCTCTGCCAGTTGGGTAATCAGACTCACATAATAGGCGCGCGACGCATCGCTAAACGTCCCCAGGCACAGCTCGTCAAAAATAATCTGATTGACCCGCGCGCGATCTGACTCCCCCGGGATCAGCGTTTCGATGCCAAACGCTTCGGTCAGACGGCCACGGTAAAAATCCTGCTCCATGGTGTAGCGTGTGCCCAGCAGCGCCACTTTGGACTGTTTCTGCGCCACAATTGCTCGCCCGGTGGCATCGGCAATATGCAAAAACGGCACATCGATGCGCGCTTCAATCTGCCCGGCGATTTTATGCATGGTGTTCGTACAGAGCACGATGCCCTGCGCACCGGCGTTTTGCAGGCCAATAGCCGCATCCGCCAGAATATCCCCGGCCTTTTCCCATTCGCCGCTGCGCTGACACTCTTCAATCTCGTGGAAATCCACACTGTGGAGCAACAGGCTGGCGGAGTGCAGGCCACCCAATTTCTCCTTCACCCCTTCATTAATCAGGCGGTAATACGGAATGGTGGATTCCCAGCTCATGCCGCCCAGCAGTCCAATCGTTTTCATTATGCCTCTCCCTCTGAGTAAGCACTCAGTCAAGCAAACTCAGGGGCGAGTTTCAACCACTCCACAGGCATAAAAAAACCTGCCCGAAGGCAGGTTTTTGGTAAATCAGGCAAATTAACGTGCCAGCCAGCCGCCGTCGACAGCAACGGTATAACCATTGATGTAGTCAGATGCGCTGGAGGACAGGAACACAATCGGCCCCATCAGGTCGCTCGGCAGCCCCCAGCGGCCCGCCGGGATACGCTCGAGGATAGCCGCGCTACGCTCTTCGTCAGCACGCAGCTGCTGGGTGTTGTTGGTGGCCATATAGCCCGGTGCGATGGCGTTGACGTTGATGTTGTGTTTCGCCCATTCGTTCGCCAGCAGACGGGTCACGCCCATTACGCCGCTTTTGGACGCGGTGTAAGACGGTACGCGGATACCGCCCTGGAAGGAGAGCATGGAGGCGATGTTAATGATCTTGCCGCCATTGCCCTGCGCGATGAAATGTTTCGCCGCCGCCTGAGACATAAAGAAGACGCTTTTGATGTTCAGGTTCATCACGTCATCCCAGTCCTGCTCGCTAAAATTGATCGCGTCTTCGCGACGAATCAGGCCTGCGTTGTTGACCAGAATGTCAATTTTGCCGAACTCGGCCACCGCGCGATCCAGCAGCGCCGGGATGCCGTCGATTTTACGCAGATCAGCCGTCAGGCTCAGGAAACGACGACCCAGCGCGGTGACGCGCTCAATAGTTTCGGTCGGTTCAACAATGTTGATGCCCACGATATCACAGCCCGCTTCCGCCAGACCCAGCGCCATGCCCTGGCCCAGACCGGTATCACACCCGGAAACGACAGCCACTTTACCTTGAAGAGAGAATGCATCCAGAATCATGTTTGTTCCTTAATCTTTCAGCGCCTGCAGCCGCAGGCATATTTTCGTTATGCCTTCGGTGCTTAGCGCAGATCTTTAACCGCGACGTGGTCCATGTCATCAAAGACCTGGTTTTCACCGACCATACCCCAGATAAAGGTATACGCCTTCGTCCCCACGCCTGAGTGGATTGACCAGCTCGGCGAAATAACCGCTTGTTCGTTGTGCATCACGATATGGCGAGTCTCCTGCGGCTGCCCCATCATGTGGAACACGCACGCGTCTTCATCCATATTGAAATAGAAGTAAACTTCCATACGACGTTCATGGGTATGGCACGGCATGGTGTTCCACAGATTACCCGGCGCCAGTTCAGTCAACCCCATGCTCAACTGGCAGGTTTCCAGTACGTCCGGTACGAAGTATTTGTTGATGGTGCGACGGTTGCTGGTGAGGTTGTCACCCAGCGTGACCGGAGACACATCCGCAGGCGTCACTTTTTTGGTCGGGTAAGTCGTATGTGCCGGGGCGCAGTTATAGTAGAACTTTGCGGGGGTTGCGGTATCGACGCTGGCGAAAACCACCTCTTTCGCCCCTTTGCCGATATACAGCGCATCGCGATGGCCGATTTCATAGCACTGACCATCAACGGTGATGGTACCGGGACCACCGATATTGATAACGCCCAGCTCACGGCGTTCAAGAAAATAGCTGACCCCCAGTTGCTTGCCTACTTCGCCGCCGACAGAGACGGTTTTGGCTACCGGCTTAATGCCTCCGACGATGATACGGTCGATGTGGCTGTACACCATGGTGTATTCGTCATCAACAAATACCTTCTCAACCAGAAATTCATTGCGCAGTCCCTGGGTATCCAGCATTTTCGCATGCGCACTGTGGATGCTTTGTCTTACGTCCACCTTTACCTCCGCAGTCAATATTTCATTCAAATCGCAGGTAACGGAGCGGATAAAAAACGTTCCGTTTTGCAGTATGCGCACATCTTATCCCGGCTAAAACACGTTTTCAATCTTATATAAAACAACGTTTCATTTTTTCCGTAATATATTTCTAAAACTGTAGTTGCGATCACGAACGCCTGACATTGGTGCGAATGAGGTGGGCGACTTCTGGGGTGAGCGAAAAGAATTTAATTATATCAAACAAACAGTTAATACCATCTTGACGTTTTAACAGCCTGTCGGCATTTTTACTGCGTGAAATCTAAGATCTTTTTTCATATCGCTACGCCATCATTTTTTTAGGGTGCTATGTGCTGCATTTTCTTTTAAACTGCGCAGGCTGTCACACAAAGTAAAACGATGTTTTGATAAATTAACACCGAATTTTTGAAATGTTGATGGCGTGTATAACAGCGTGAAAATGAATGCGTATACACCAGGGAAGTATCGACAAAGAAACAACAGGGTAGCGCGGCGCGTTGCCCGGGGACGTTTGAGTTAGTGTTTCTGTAACTGGCCTTGCCCTCCTTGACGGAGGGCTTTTTTTTAGGAGTAAACGGACGTTATCGGCAAGAAAGACTCAGTCACGTTCTATCGCCAGCGCCACCCCCTGACCGCCACCGATACATAACGTCGCCAGCCCTTTACGGGCATTGCGTTTTTTCATTTCATGCACCAGAGAGACCAGAATACGGCAGCCGGATGCGCCGATAGGATGGCCGAGCGCAATCGCACCGCCGTTCACATTGACGCGCTTTTCATCCCACTCCAGCACTTTACCGACAGACAGCGCCTGTGCGGCGTAGGCTTCATTAGCCTCAATCAGGTCGACGTCATCCAGGTGCCAGCCCACGCGCTCAAGGCAACGTCGGGTGGCATACACCGGCGCAATACCCATCAGGGCAGGATCGACGCCCACGCTGGCAAAGGCACGGATACGCGCCATCACCGGCAAATTCAATTCCTGCGCTTTGGCTTCGCTCATCATCATCACGGCGGCGGCGCCGTCATTAATGGACGAGGCATTCCCCGCCGTGACGGACCCCGTCAATTCGAAAGCCGGGGAGAGTCTGGCCAGCCCTTCTGCGCTGGCGTCGGTACGCGGCTGCTCATCGGTATCGACCAAAAGTGGCCGCCCGTCGCTGGACACAGCTTTCACCGGCACGATTTCATCGCGAAAACGCCCGGAATCGATAGCAGCGCGCGCCTTTTGCTGGGAGCGGAGCGCCCAGTCGTCCTGGTGGGCACGGCTGATGCCATACTCCCGCGCCAGATTTTCTGCAGTTACGCCCATATGGTAATCGTTGAAGGCATCCCATAATCCATCGTGGACCAGGCTGTCGATAAGTTGGCTATTGCCCAGACGCGCCCCGGTTCGGCTGTCGGTCAGCACATGGGGAGCCCGGCTCATGTTCTCTTGTCCGCCTGCAATCACCACATCGGCTTCACCGCATTGAATCGCCTGCGACGCCAGATGCAGCGCTTTAAGCCCGGACCCACACACATCATTAATAGTGATAGCCGAGACAGTCATCGGCAGCCCGCCTTTAATCGCCGACTGGCGGGCAGGGTTTTGCCCGGCACCGGCGGTAAGCACCTGGCCTAAAATAACTTCATCAACGGTCTGGGGGTGAATCCCGCTGCGATCAAGAAGCGCCTGAACGACATAACTGCCCAGTTCAACGGCAGAATGGTGCGATAGCGCCCCCTGAAAACAGCCGATAGGCGTGCGAACCGCAGCCACGATAACGACATCTTTCATTTCTACCTCAGCGCAAATTGACCCAGGCAATAGTAGTACGTTGTTATCAAGTATTATCGCAATTGTTTAAAATTGGTGAGATTCATCACACAGGGGGGCAGGAACAGAGTCGAGGGAAGGCGGTGCGACGGGCAAGCCCGCCGCACCGAAACAGCAAGAATCAGTTGTTTACCGGAATAACAGCACCTTTGTATTTGGTGCGGATCCAGTCCTGAATCTCTTTAGAATGCAGAACGTTAACCAGCGCTACGATGTCTTTTTTCTTCTCATCGCCACGGTGTACGGTAATGATGTTGGCATACGGGTTGTTTTCACCGCTTTCTACGGCAATCGGGTCATGTACCGGATCCAGGCCAGCGTCGATGGCGTAGTTGGCGTTGATAACGACCGCGTCACCTTCATCGTTGTTATACATCTGTGGCAGCAGCGCAGCTTCGACATTCGGCTGGAATTGCAGTTTTTTCGGGTTCTCAACGATATCGCTGATACGTGCAGACACTTTATCCACGCCCGGTTTCAGCTTGATAACGCCCTCTTTTTCGAAGATAGAGAGAATACGGCCTTCCTCAGACACCGCATCACGCATGATGATTTTGCCGCCCTGCGGCAGATCTTTCAGCGATTTGTATTTTTTGGAGTAGATACCAATCGGCTCAATATGAATCGCGCCTGCGCTGACGAAATCATACGTTTTATCACCCGCGTGGTCTTTCAGTACGCTGTTCAGGTACGGAATGTGCTGGAAATAGTTGGCGTCGATCTCACGGCCAGCCAGCGCGGTGTTCGGCAGAATGTAGTCCTGGAACGGATTGATCTCCAGATCGATGCCTTGCTTCGCCAGGATCGGTTTCGCCTGCTCCAGAATTTCAGCGTGCGGCACGTTGGACGCGCCAACGGTCAGTTTGTCAGCCCAGGAGGAGAAGCTCATCGCACCCAAAGTCATGGCGGCAATCAGTGTCAGTGTTTTTTTCATGATGTTGGTTTCCATTATTGTTTTAACCTAAGTAATTCTGGTTGCAGGAAGTGGGCAAGAGCGTGAACCCCCTGGAGCTTACTGAGGTAAGTGACAGGGGTGAACAAACGTAGCCAGCGCACATGCAACCTGAAGTACGACGGGTAAATTAGCGTTTATCTAACAGAGAAGTTATTGCGTCGCCGCAGAACTGGATGATGAAGACAATGATCAAGATGGTCACTGTCGCCACCAGCGTGACGTCGCCGTGGTTGCGCTGGAATCCTTCCAGATAAGCCAGATTTCCTAAGCCACCCGCACCGATAACCCCGGCCATGGCGCTGTAGCTCACCAGAGCAATCAGCGTCACCGTGATACCGGAAACCAGTGCAGGCGATGATTCAGGCAGTAAAACCCGAAAAATCAGTGTACTAAGGCGTGCCCCCATCGAACGGGTCGCCTCGATAACCCCTTTATCCACCTCACGCAGGGCAATCTCCACCAGGCGAGCGTAAAACGGCGCGGCTCCGACAATCAGAGCGGGCAGCGCGGCGTTCGCCCCGAGAATGGTGCCGACAATCGTTTTGGTGAACGGAATCAACAGAACGATGAGGATGATGAACGGAATAGAGCGGAACACGTTCACCACAATCGAAATCACGCTATAGAGCGCGCGGTTTTGAAATAACCCGCCACGGGCGGTTAAAAACAGCGCCAGCCCCAGAATGATCCCTAATATAAAGGTTGCCGCGCCAGAGAGTGCCGTCATGTAAAGCGTCTCTTGCGTTGCCGCCCAAAGCTGGGCCAGTTTCAGATGCGGAAATACTGTCTCAAGCATGCGTGATCACCTCGCCTTCAATATCGCTATGGCGTAAATCCGCGAGGATATTGTTTACCTGTTCCTCTGTGGCGACGACATGCACCCACAGTTGCCCAAACACGCCATGCGCGGTTTGGGTCATTTTTCCATGCAAAATATTGAACGGCAGGCCGTAGCGCAGCGTCAGTTCACCCACCACCGGTTGATGCGTGTTGTGCCCGGTGAAAGTCAGCTTGATCACGGTACCGTCGAGATCCGCGTTCAGATCAGGATTAAACTCAGCTTCCTCATACTGGCTAATCTGGCGGACAAACTGACGGGTGATCGGCTGCTGCGGATGCGTGAAAACGCTAATCACATCCCCCTCTTCCACCACGCTACCGTTTTCCATCACCGCCACGCGGTCACAGATTTTGCGCACCACATGCATTTCATGGGTGATAAGCACAATCGTCAGCCTGAAACGACGGTTAATATCCAGAAGCAGATCGAGAATTTGATCGGTCGTCTGCGGATCCAGCGCCGAAGTCGCCTCATCGCAAAGCAGCACATCCGGATTGTTTGCCAGCGCACGGGCAATCCCCACACGCTGCTTTTGCCCACCGCTCAGTTGCGACGGGTAAGCATTTTCGCGTCCAGTCAGCCCCACCAGCTCGATCAGTTCCGCCACACGCGCCTTAATTTTCGCTTTTGGCGCACCGGCAATCTGCATAGAAAAGGCGATGTTTTCCGCCACCGTACGCGACCACAACAGGTTGAAATGCTGGAAGACCATACTGATTTTCAGCCGGGCCTGGCGCAACTGCTCACCTTTTGCCGCCGAGATGTCCTGGCCGTTTATCACTACGCTGCCGGAAGTCGGTTTTTCCAGACCATTCAGCAAACGAATCAGCGTACTTTTTCCGGCGCCGCTGTAGCCGATAATCCCGTAAATTTGCCCCTGCTCAACCGACAGATTGACGCTGTCCACGGCGGTAATCGACGCCTTTCCCTGGTCGAAAATCTTAGAAATATTCCTGAGAACGATCATTGCGTTACTTTTCCGTTTGGCGGTTTAGCAGTATGGAAGTCCAAACGATAATAATCAGTCATGAATATAATTCAAATAACTAAATGGACATTAGATATAACTTTTCACGCTAAGCGGCGGTGATTCTCACTCTTCTGTCTAATGATTAAATTCAGCAATGTTTATCTGCTAAACGCATAATCCACAGGAAGAACCGTGAAAAAGTGGCTAAAAACACAGCAAAAATGGCTGGTTATGGCAATCGACACATCCGGACGGCTAACCACCTTTCCCTCCTGATGTCTAAATAGCACTTCATATTTCTTTTCGTTCTAATCGCCGGATAAACGTTCTTTAAACAGGCAAAATGACAGACCTATCATCCGCTCATCGCGTTTATCTGTGGGTGATTAACCATGTCAGTATTGCATTCGATTAGTGAACTTATCGGCCAGACCCCGCTTCTCCAGCTCCATAAGCTGGAGACTGGCCCCTGCAGCCTGTTTCTGAAACTGGAAAATCAGAACCCAGGCGGCTCGATCAAAGACCGCGTTGCGCTGTCGATGATTAACGAAGCCGAACGGCTGGGCCATTTACAGCCCGGCGGAACGATCATAGAGGCAACGGCGGGTAATACTGGCCTTGGGCTGGCGCTGATTGCCGCGCAAAAAGGGTATTCATTGATTCTGGTGGTGCCGGACAAAATGAGCCGGGAGAAGATCTTCCACCTGCGGGCGCTGGGGGCGAAAGTGGTATTAACGCGCTCTGACGTCAACAAAGGTCACCCGGCCTATTATCAGGATTATGCCCGCCGTCTGGCGCAGGAGACGCCGGGGGCGTTTTACATCGACCAGTTCAATAACGAAGCCAATCCGCTGGCGCACTTTAGTACCACCGCGCCGGAAATTTATGCCCAGCTTGACGGTGATATCGACGCCATTGTCGTTGGCGTCGGTTCTGGCGGGACGCTGGGAGGATTGCAGGCATGGTTTGCCGAACACTCGCCAAAAACCGAATTTGTCCTCGCCGACCCGGCCGGTTCGATCCTCGCCGATCAGGTCGAAACCGGACAGTACGGTGAGCCGGGCTCCTGGCTGGTCGAAGGGATCGGTGAGGATTTTATCCCACCGTTGGCCCATATAGAGGGTGTCCATACGGCTTACCGTGTGACCGATGCCGAAGCGTTCGCCGCCGCGCGCGCCCTGCTACAAACCGAAGGGGTGCTGGCCGGCTCCTCCACCGGCACACTGCTCAGTGCCGCACTGCGTTACTGCCGGGCGCAGACTACCGCCAAACGCGTGGTGACGCTCGCCTGTGACAGCGGCAACAAATACCTCTCAAAAATGTTTAACGATGACTGGATGCGCCAGCAGGGATTATTAAGCCGCCCAACGCGCGGTGATTTAACCGATTTCATTGCCCTGCGCCATGACGAAGGCGCCACCGTCACCGCCGCGCCGGATGACACCCTGGCCGCCGTACTGGCACGGATGCGGCTGTATGACTTCTCGCAACTGCCTGTACTGGAAAACGGCCGTGTCGTTGGCATCGTCGATGAATGGGACCTGATAAGCCACGTCCAGGGTGACAGCGCGCGTTTTTCATCACCGGTGAAAGAGGCAATGACCCGCAACGTAGAAACCCTCGACAAGCACGCGCCGGAAAGTGCGCTGAAAGCCATTTTTGACCGGGGCCTGGTGGCAGTGATTGCCGACAATGACCGCTTTCTCGGCCTGATTACCCGCAGCGATGTCCTGACCACCTGGCGTAACCGCCTGGAACAATAAAGGAGTACAGATGAAAACGTTGAATACTTTGAGCGTGCACAGCGGCACATTCACCGACCAGCATGGCGCGGTGATGCCGCCGATTTATGCCACGTCAACTTTTGCGCAGCCTGCGCCTGGTCAGCATACCGGCTATGAATATTCCCGCAGCGGCAACCCGACTCGTCACGCGCTGGAAACTGCGATCGCCGAACTCGAAGGCGGTACGCGAGGTTATGCCTTTGCTTCCGGGCTGGCGGCCATCTCCACGGTACTGGAGTTACTGGATAAAGATAGCCATATTGTCGCGGTGGATGATGTTTACGGCGGAACGTACCGCCTGATTGAAAATGTACGCAAGCGCAGCACCGGCCTGCGAGTGAGCTGGGTGAAGCCCGACGATCTGGCGGGGCTGGAGGCCGCCATCCGCCCGGACACGCGGATGATCTGGGTTGAAACCCCGACCAACCCGCTGCTTAAACTGGCAGATCTGGAAGCGATCGCAACGATCGCGCAACGGCATAAGATCCTCAGCGTGGCGGACAACACCTTTGCCTCGCCGGTTATCCACCGTCCGATAGAGCTCGGTTTCGATATTGTGGTTCACTCCGCCACCAAATACCTGAACGGGCACTCTGACGTGGTGGCCGGGCTGGCGGTCGTAGGCGATAACCCGGCGCTGGCAGAAAAACTGGGCTATTTGCAAAACGCCACAGGCGGCGTGCTTGACCCGTTCAGCAGTTTCCTGACGCTACGCGGTATCCGCACGCTGTCGCTGCGTATTGAGCGCCACAGCAGCAACGCACTGGCGCTGGCGCAGTGGCTGGAGCAGCAGCCGCAGGTCGAAAAAGTGTGGTTCCCGTGGCTACCGTCACACCCACATCATGCACTGGCGCGTAAGCAGATGGCGCTGCCCGGCGGCATGATTTCGGTAGTGGTAAAAGGCGATGACCACTATGCCACTCAGATAATCAGTAAACTAAAACTGTTTACCCTCGCCGAAAGTCTGGGGGGCGTAGAAAGCCTGGTGAGCCAGCCTTACAGCATGACGCACGCCTCGATTCCGCTGGAGCAACGGCTGGCTAACGGCATTACGCCGCAGTTGATTCGTTTATCCGTGGGAATCGAAGGGGTAGACGATTTGATTGCCGACTGGCAGCAGGCGCTGGCGTAACGGCATTAACCTTCCCCGGTGGCGCTGTACTTTCCGGGGCTACTGAGAGTCATAACCGTAAGCACGCGGCGGTCTGCCCCTCTCCCTCAGGCAGAGGGAGAAAAACTGGCTCGATCGGTCCCCTCTCCCTGGAGGGAGAGGGTTAGGGTGAGGGGAAAATGCGGCTTAACGCTTATCGATGCCGTTGAGGATCTCCAGCACATCGGCGGGCAGGGTCAGCTGCGCGCTGGCCAGGTTTTCCTGTAGATGCGCCGGCGACGAGGTGCCCGGGATCAGCAGAATATTGGGCGAACGTTGCAGCAGCCATGCCAGCGCAACCTGCATCGGCGTGGCATTTAAACGTTGCGCTACTGCGTTCAGTTCTCCGGATTGCAGCGGCGTAAATCCACCCAACGGGAAGAACGGCACATAGGCAATGCCCTGTGCGTTCAGCACATCAATCAGCGCATCATCTTCACGGTTAGCCACGTTATACATATTCTGTACGCAGGCAATCGGCGTCATCGACTGCGCATCAGCAACCTGCTTCGCCGTCACATTACTCAGCCCGATATGACGGATCAGCCCGCGCTCTTTTAAGGCGATCAACGTTTCCAGTTCAGCTTCCAGCGCCCCTTCCGCTGGTCCGTGCAAACCGTGCATGCTGCGCAAGTTGACCACTTCTATAGCGTCGAGGCCAAGATTACGCAGGTTATCTTCTACCGCGCGCGTCAGTTCTTCGGCGCTAAACGCAGGCAGCCAGTTGGCTTTGTCATCACGACGTGCCCCCACTTTAGTCACGATGCACAGATCAGCCGGATACGGGTGCAGCGCTTTTTTGATTATCTGGTTAGTGATATGCGGACCATAGAAGTCGCTGGTGTCGATATGGTTAACACCGGCCGACACGGCGTCACGAAGCACCTGAATCGCCTTCGCTTCGTCAGCTGGCGGCCCAAAAACGCCCGGACCGGCCAGTTGCATTGCGCCATAGCCAAGACGACCGACTTCGCGGTCGCCAAGACGATAAGTAAGCGTGGGTTGAGACATGGGATACCTCCAGGGTGATAAGTGAACACATTGTAGGACGGCACAGGCAGAGGCAACAGCGTAATCTGTGCCGTCCTGCATGAGGAGGAGATTTCTCATACAACGTAAAGGTGAGCGATGAGTCGCTACCTAAATAAAAAACCTCTGATATAGTAAATCTATAGCTAATGAGGCCTCACTATGAAATTTCCTGAAATACCAGAAAACGAAACCGAGCGTCTTAAATCTCTTTATATGATGGACCTGCTCGATAAAAAGGATGACGAGCGCTTAGATCGCCTGACTCGTCTGGCAAAAACGGCTTTTGACGTTCCAATAGGCATAATTAGCCTGTTAGATCGTGACCGACAATGGCTGGTTTCGTGCAGCGGAGAAGTAAAAGTCCGCGAGACATCTCGCAATATATCTTTCTGTGCGCATGCGATCCTGGCACAGGGAATTTTTATTGTGAAAGATACCAGCGTGGATGAGCGTTTTCACGATAACCCGTTCGTTATTGGCGAACCATATATACGTTTTTATGCAGGGTGCCCGGTGCGCCTCCCTGATGGCTCGATCGCCGGAACGATATGTATTATTGATGACAAACCGCGCGATTTCACCCCGGAAAATATCAACGCGTTGCTCGATCTGGGTGCCATTGTTGAGGACGAATTTCATATCATCAGCATGGCGATGACGGATACACTGACCGAGTTGCCCAATAAGCGCGGTTTTTACAAACTGGGCGAGAAACGCTTCTCATGGTTAACTGATAATAAACGATCGTTTAGCCTCATTTACTTAGATGTAGAAAACATCACCGCTATTAATGAATTCTTTGGTCATAATGAAGGTGACAACACGCTCAAAAAATTTGCCTCAGCGCTCATGCGTTGTATGAAAAAGAATGACGTTGCCGCACGCCTGGAAGGGGGCAAGTTCGTCCTTTTGCTTGGCCATGACGACGACCGCGATGTGGATACGTTCCTGTTCAGCCTGCAGTCAAAAATTGATGATCTCAATGAAAAATCAATGAAAAAATTCCGCCTGCACTATTCTTACGGCATCGTGGAGTATGACCCGGACAGGCACAGCAACCTGCTGGAGATGATGAACAACAGCGAGCATGTGATGTATCTGGAAAGAAAAAAACCACCGCTAAACCCGACGCAGGCACATAAATCCAGCGAAAACTCATAGCTCCTGAGTTATGACTCGCACCCCGAGGGTAAATGAATATTTACCCTCGCATTTTTTAAAATAATAACACCGCAGATTCAGCCATTACTTTACTGTCCCTCGTGTTCAGCCCTTCATTTATTTATACAATGCCACCCATCATTTAATTAACCATAGATACTGTCTATTTATATAAATAAATTTAAAGCAACTCGTTTTTTCTCATGAATTACCCAGACTTATCGGTTATTATCCAGTTTAGGTTTAGTCAACAATCTGTATTTTTCCAATGAATATTTAAACAGAATTTTTTTATTGATTAACCCACCTGGTATCAACGGCGGATTTACATGCCGCTGCGTCCTTTTGGCGCACCGCAAGCCCTTGCGGTGATTACGATTAATTAGCGATAACCTGAAAGTAAGGTTCTAATGCGTATCGAGAATAGTCAAAGTAAAACCACCAGCACGAATCCTGTATATCGTTCGGGGCGTCATATGTCCTGGGGAGTACTGGGGTTTTGCTTGCTATTACTGATACTGAAATATATCAGCTGACATACTGTTTAGTAACGGCACAAAAATATAAACCACCGGATGATATATCCTGGTGGATTATATTCACAGGCAAAACTGGCTGAGCGCAAATGCTAAGCTTTTACTCAAGCACAATTTCGCTACGCGGACGATTTTTCACCCATCCTGCTAACGCCGAGGCATTTAACGCCCGCGAATAGAGATACCCCTGGGCAATATCACACTGCAATTCCCGCAATTCATTACGCTGCTGTTCCGTTTCGACGCCTTCAGCCACAACAGTTTGATGCAGGCTCTGGCCAATCCTCACCACCGTTGTGGCAATGGCTTTCATCTTGCTACCTTCACGCAGGTCGCGCATAAAGCTTTGATCGATTTTCAACTCGGTCATTGGCAAATGCGCCAGCCGGGACAAGCAGGAGAACCCGGTACCAAAATCATCCATCGACAGCCCCACACCCAACTCACGCACCGCACAAATAACGTCCATGGTTTCCGGGCGCTTATCCATCATGACGCCTTCGGTAATCTCAATGGTCAGGCAGTGTGCGGGGATGCGGTATTGCCGTAGCAAATAAGAAATATATTGCGGCAAACTGCTGTTATAAAAGTTAATCGGTGAGAGATTTACCGATACCACGGGCACATGAATGTCGTTACTACGCCATTCAGCCATCTGGCGGCAAGCTTCATGGAGCGTCCAGCGACCAATGCCTTCGATTTCACCGGTCTCCTCAGCAAGTGCGATAAATTTACCTGGGGGAATATCGCCCAATACCGGGTCGGACCAGCGCGCCAGTGCCTCAACCCCATAAAGCTCGCCATTTTTGAGCCAAATCTGCGGCTGGTAGTGCAGGTGTAAATGGTTACTGGCAATAGCGAGTTTCAGCGCCGCCGCCAGCTTTAACCGTTCCTGATCCACCTGATTCATTTCACTACTAAAAAAAAGATAGCCACCCGACGCCGCCCCTTTTGCCAGATGCGAGGCGTGGTTTGCCTGTTTCAGCAATACATCGCGCGACCTCCCATGATCGGGATAGAGGCTGATCCCCGTGCTTACCGTTACGTTGAGTGCGAGATCTGCCACATTAAACGGCAGACGGAATAACGCCTGAATACGCTGCGCAATTGTGGTTGCCTTCGCGGCATCGCAATCCGGGAAGACCATAACAAAGGTGTCGCTGTCAGGATGGCTGACAAACGCCTGGCGGGAAAACTCCGCCGTCAGCCGCTGGGCAATGGCGGCCAGCACGCTGTCTCCGGCGGCATAGCCCAGAGCATCGTTAACATCTTTAAAATGGTCGAGGTCAAGGAAAAAGAGCGCGGCACACGCATGGACGCCATGCTGAAAAAGCGCATCAATGTGGCGATGCAGGGCGCTACGCTTTGGCAGACCGGTCAGCAGATTAAAGGTCGACAGTTGCGTAATCTTTTGCTGATCGATATGCACGACCACCATGCAGGGGGCCCCCGCACGCGCTACCCCGTCATAGCGCACTGTTGCAGAAAGCGTGGTTTCTTCCCCGGTTGCCGACACAATGGAGAGCGACGTTTCTTCGCCAGGCGCCTCCGGGGATGTGAACAGGGGAATCTCCGCCGCTTTTCTGCCCAGCACCTGACTTCGCGAATAACGCCATAGCGTCTCCGCCGCTTTATTAAAGAAAAAAACATTTTCCGCGCCGTCGATAAGGACAACAGCATCATGAACATATTCCAGCGCGGCAAGCATTGACTGCGAGCCGAAAATATCATTGTCAAAAGGCATGATAATTTTTCTATACCAGGGAGGTCGGGGCAATAGTAATAGAAAGCGGTCACCGGTTCAATATCACCCAATAATGATATTGGCAGCAAACGGCATTTATAGAGAAATTAAATAAGTTGGCAATTATTTATTGATAAAGTTTTAGCGCTAAATGCCGATGTGGTGAATAATAAAAAAATGAATCAATTATGAAAAAATTGAGGAGATTGAGATTCACCACAATTATTATTGAAAACTATCGTCTACGCTAAATACATCATTATTTCATCTTGCCACCACGCAGGCCTGATGGCACGCGCCTTCTCGCCATACAAGTCAATGAATAAAAGAGAGATTAATAGACATTTTAAATAAGTGAATTTCAATTTATTGATAGCGTCACTTGACCTGCCACACTGCCCACCTCAGTATATAAGGAAATTCTCAATTAAAGCGGCCATCAACAATAAATGGTGTTCCACTTAACGTATTCAATGACTGATGGTAATACGTTCCGCAGCAATAAGGAGCCAGCGGTAATAGAGAAAGAGGCAGATGACATTGCTTAAATTTAGTGCGTGTTTAACACATCGAGGACAGGCAAATACTATGTATGACGATTTAAGTTCTTTGACTGCAAAACTGAAGATGTCCGGTGTCTCTTTCCAGAAAATAAACGATGAAGATGGTGCAACGATGCAAACAGCAGTAACAGTCACAACGCCCGATGTTAATGGTGATGTTAAAGAAGCCATTGTTGAAACCGTGTCTGCGGATATTTGCCAGGAAAGCCCTCAACCGGCATCCAACGTCAATACCCTCTCCTGGCCGAAAGCAAAGCCAGCACTGGTACAAAATGTGTTTTCCTCTCCGACCGGCGGCATTCTGGAAAGTGTCGCAGCCTTGTCCCGTCAGGCGTCCGAACCGGAAATTCGTGAACGCAACCCGGTACGTCTGGACGTGTTATTTACCGTCATTGGCAGATAGCCCCGCCCAATTGCCGGGCTGGCGCCCAGGTTTTTCTAATAAGCGTGTCCTGACTCCAGGTGAGGGAATGCGCCGCTCGTCGTGGTTTTCGGCGGGGGCTGTTCAGTCTGACAAGTCATGATTTTTAACAGGGTTACCGGAACGGAAAACAGACCGGTATACCTTACTGTTTTCCGTAAAGATTATTAAACATGCAAAAAATCATCGGAATTATTCTCACGCTGACGCTGCTTTTATTGTCGTTGTTGGTGATAGTCACCCCAATGAGCAGCGATAAACAATACCTTTTCGGCCTGTCAGTGATTGTGGCCGTTTTTATTCTTGGTCGATTCAAAAGCAAAAAATCGGTCCTCGCTATGTTGGTGTTTTCGCTGCTGATGTCCACACGTTATATCTGGTGGCGAGCAACGACGACGCTGCATTTCGACTCCACGCTGGAGATGGTACTCGGCGGCCTGCTTTTTGCGGCTGAAATCTATTCCTGGACTATCCTGGTGCTCGGCTATGTCCAAATGGCCTGGCCGCTGGAGCGACCCATTGCCCCGATGCCTAAAGATCACAACACCTGGCCGACCGTTGATATCTATGTGCCGTCGTATAATGAAAGCCTCGACGTGGTTCGCGATACGGTGCTGGCGGCACAGTGCATCGAATATCCGCAGGATAAAATGAAAGTCTATATTCTGGACGACGGCAAGCGGGATGAGTTCCGCGATTTCGCCGCAGAAGCAGGTGTAGGCTACCTGACTCGCCCGGATAACAGCCATGCGAAAGCTGGTAACCTCAACCACGCGATGACCCTCACCGAAGGTGAGCTTATCTGCGTATTCGACTGCGACCACGTGGCAACCCGCGTGTTTCTTCAGGCGACCGTCGGTGAATTCTTCCGTGATGACAAACTGGCGTTGATTCAGACACCACACCACTTCTATTCACCGGATCCGTTTGAACGTAACCTGACGGCAGCGAAGAAAGTGCCTCATGAAGGCGCACTTTTCTACGGCCCGGTACAACAGGGTAATGACAACTGGAATGCGACCTTCTTCTGCGGTTCCTGTGCCGTTATTCGGCGCTCCGCGCTGGAAGAAGTGGGCGGCTTTGCGGTCGAAACGGTCACCGAAGATGCCCATACCGCGCTGAAATTGCAGCGTCGCGGCTGGAACACGGCCTTTCTCGATATTCCTCTGGCGGCAGGGCTGGCGACAGAACGTCTGGCGCTGCATGTTAACCAGCGTATTCGCTGGGCACGCGGCATGACGCAGATTTTCCGTATCGATAATCCACTGCTCGGGCGCGGCCTCAGGCTGACACAGCGTTTGTGCTATCTCAATGCGATGCTGCACTTCCAGTATGGGTTGCCGCGGGTGGTGTTCCTCACCTCTCCGCTGGTCTTTATGCTGTTGAACCTGAACATTATTTCTTCCTCCGCGACGCTGATTTTTTCCTATGTGTTGCCGCACCTGGTGCTTTCTACCCTCGTAAACTCGCGCATCACGGGCAGGTATCGCTATGCGTTCTGGGGGGAAATCTATGAGACGGTGATGGCCTTCCACCTGATTCTCCCGACGCTACTCAGCCTTATCTCACCGCGCCTGGGGAAATTTAACGTGACGGATAAAGGCGATCTGACCGATCGCGATTACTTCGACGCCTACACCGTGCGTCCGCTGATCATCACCGTGCTGCTGATGGTCGGCAGTATGATGTGGGTCGGCGTGCGTTATTACATGAATGGCTACGCCGGCATCGACCCCCGCGTCATCCTGTTTAACATCGCCTGGGGTTGCTTTAGCACCATCATTTTATTGGCCTCTATTGCCGTGGCGAAAGAGAGTAAGCAGATCCGTAAAACGATCCGCATCTACGCCAGTCTGCCGACTAAAGTGCTCTTTTCTGACGGCTCACACATGCTCACCCGCACCGTTGATATCTCCATGGGCGGCGCGCGCGTGGCGCTACAGAAAGGAGAAGACCTCCGCTACAAAGTTCCGGTTCAGATTGAACTGGGGCTGGGGAATGAAATTGCCCATGTGCCGCTGCGTGCCGCTGGCGTGGGAAACAACGATATTCGTGTAGAGTTCGACAACCTGCCCCTCAACGAACGCCGTAAACTGGTACGCGTAGTGCTCTCCCGCGCCGATGCCTGGTACAAACCGCCACATGCCCCGGACCGCCCGCTGGCGTCTTTCGCAGGCATTTTGCAATGCGTCTTGGAATTGTTCTTTGGCCGTAAAAAAAGCAGTGCAACGGTGAAATGCAACATGGCCACCGTGGTGAAAAAGCAGGAAGAGGTTAAACATGCGCTGTAATCCTCTGCTGTTAGTCACGGCCTTGTTGTGGGGTACCAGCGGTATCACCAGGGCGGCGCAGTCGACCAATGATGCCTTGCCGGAACTGCCGCCGCTGCAAGGCGCAAAGAGCGCTCAGGCAGTACCCGTGGCGGCTGTCGCCGCCGCGCCAAATGCCAGCAATCAGAACATCACCAGCTCGTTGAGCTTTGGCGATATGGGGGCTGCAGGCGGCCTGACGCTTTCCGGCCAGCAGTTGCAAAATGGCGTGAGTTTTACGCTGCCAGGTGATCTGGTGATTACCGATGCGCATATCAGTCTGAATGTGGAAGTGAACCGCACGGATGTGCCCGGCGAAAACCTGCAACTGATGCTTAACGGGCAACCGCTGGGCGCCATTCCGCTCGATCAGGTCCAGCAGGAGAAAGGCTTCTGGAACCTGGATGTTCCGGCATCAATGATTTCCTCGGGTAATAACCTGAGTTTCCAGTTAAAAACCAGCGACGACATTATCAATAATGTCTGGAGCTGTCAGCGCACACTACCGGAAGATTACCGCGTGACGTTGACGCCGACATCGACGCTCAATTACCAGGGGCTGTGGCTGAACGTGCGTAAAACGCTCAGCACCTTCCCACGTCCGTTCTTTGATACGAAACAGACCAAAGATCAGGCGCTGAGCATTGCCTTTTCCGCCAGCCCCGATGCGGATGTCCTTACCGCAGCCGCCATTGTCGCCTCACACTTTGGCGTGATCAGTGCAGATAAACCCAGCCGTTTTGACGTGCAGTACAATAAAGTGCAGATAAACCCAGCCGTTTTGACGTGCAGTACAATAATCTGCCTGCGGGTAACGGTATTTTATTCGGCAAACCTGGCGACCATATCGGTGATGTGACCCTTGGCGAAAACCCAGGGTCGGCGTTGCAGGTGATAGATAACCCGATGAACCCGGCTTACAAACTGCTGGTGATTAGCGGCCACAACGAGACAGAACTGCGCCAGGCGGCCTGGCGTCTTATCCAGCCAGCCCTGCCAGACAGCGACACCCTGCAAGTTACGGCGGTAAAAATGACGCAACGTGGCGAATACGATGCCCCGCGCTGGGTCAACACCAGCCATCCGGTTACGCTTCGTAGCTTACAGGCTGACGATGGTAGCCTGGTGGCGCACGGCGTCTGGCACGGGGAAAACCAGCTCCCCTTCGCCACTGCCCCGGACCTCTTTATGTGGGATGGCAGCGCCGTACCGCTGCGTCTTACTTACAGCTTCGCGCAGAAAACCTGGATCGATGACAGCGGCTCGTTCCTCAATGTCAGCCTGAATGGTGAGTTCCTCAAGCGCTTGCCGGTGAGCAAAGACGGCATTTTCGCGCCGGTCATGAATATGCTCGGGCTGACTCAGCGCCAGCAAAGCGCGGTGGTAAATATCGACCCGCGCGCCATCCTCGGCAGCAACCAACTGGGCTTTTGGTTCGGTATCAAACCGCAGAAAAATGCCCCCTGCAATGCGTTGGGCGATGACAACGTTCAGAGCCGTATTGACGGCAACTCAACGCTGGATTTCTCCCATTCGTGGCACTTTGGGCAGTTGCCAAACCTGAACTGGTTCAGCAATGCCATGTTCCCCTTCACTCGTAATGCCGACCTGGCGAACACCAGTGTGCTGATGTCTGCGCACCCGAACCAGGAAGAGACCGCTGTGCTACTAAACCTGATGGCGAAATCCGGCCGCGACACGGGTGTTAGCGCCAATTACCTGCACCTCTTCACCGGAATGCCACAACAGGAGTACGGGCAGCAGCAGTTAGCCAGCAACGACGTGCTCGCCATTGGCAGCCTGCGTAATGGTGAACTGCTTAAACCGCTGTTACAGGGCAGCGCCTTCTCACTGAATGAAAATACGCTTGAAGTGAGTACCGCCGACTTCGCCAGCCGCCTGACATCGCTGTTCAGCGGCGAGCAGGCACGAACAGATATCGATGCCGCAAGTTATCTCAGCGACACCAGCCAGTGGCGTGGCCTGTTGAGCGTTCGTTCGCCCTGGAACACCGGACGGGTGGTGGTGATTGCCACCGGCACCGACGATCACCAGTTGCAGCAACTGCCGGGGGATATGACGACACCTGCATTTAAAAGCAATGCGAACGGCGATTTTGTGGCGTCAGGGGGCGCTGGCGATGTGCGTAGCTGGCGCGTTGGCGAGCAGTTTACCTGGGGCGATCTACCGGGTTATCTGATGATTTTGTGGTTCGCCAGCCAACATATTTTCTGGCTGTCATTTCTCGCATGCCTCATTGCCGCGATTGCCAGCCCCATGTTGTACCGCACGTTGAAGCGACACGCTCAGCAACGCCTGCAGGATAAGACCGATCATGAATAAGCGTATTATTGGCAAACGACTGACGCACGCCTTTTACCTGCTGTGTCTGATTGGCTCAAGCCACCCGGCAACCGCCGCCGACACGCCGGATGCCAGCCAGGGCACCAATGATGCGGCGGTCAAAAAACTGCTGACCCAGGCAAGCTACTGGCACAGCAAAGCCCATGATGATATGGCGCTCGAAGCGCTGCAAAAAGTGCTCGCGGTGGATGAACACAACGTCGACGCGATGTACCTGACGGCGCTCTATCAGCTCCAGCGTGGTAACACCCAGCAGGCAGAAATCTGGCGCAAGAAAATGGCTGAGATAGCTCCGCAGGACCCGCGCCTGTCGGCGCTGAACAGTGCCAACTTAATGCAGTCCATTTCCCCCTCTCAACTCAATACGGCGCGCACTCTGGCACAGCGCGGGCAAACCAAAGAGGCGGTTGCGGCCTATCGCGCGTTGTTTAAAGGCAACCCACCGGATGATCTCGCGCTGGAGTATTACCAGACGATGGCGGGCGACAGCGCAACATGGTCAGAAGGGGTAGCAGGCCTTCGTCAGCGTGTGAAAATGATGCCGGATGATAACGCCAGCAAACAGGCGCTGGCGATGGCGCTGACCTGGCAGCAAGAGACACGTCGCGAAGGGATCGCACAACTCTCAGCGCTCGCGGCAGATGACAAAAGCGCCGACAAAGCGCTACAACAGGCGCTGCTGTGGCTGGAACCCAAAGCATCGGATCTGCCGGTCTATACCAGCTATGCTCAGCGTCACCCGGAAGATAACGCGCCGATGGACCACTATCGCAAAAGCGTGGAAGGGGATGCGACCAAATCCGGTTTTGATGCGTTGAACAGCGGCGATCTCGATTCGGCGAAGGACAAATTCTCCCAGGTCTTACAAGGGCAAGCCAGCAACGGCAACGCGCTGGCCGGGATGGGCTATGTGGCGCTGCGCCAGAGCCGCTTTGCCGATGCGGAAAAGTATCTGCGTCGCGCCTCGCAGGAAGATACCCACAATGAGAACAGCCTGCAGTGGGCAAAAGATGCCGACAACGCACGCTTCTACGCCTCCCTGAATCAGGCCCGCAGCCTGACGCAGAAAGGGCGCTACGCCGACGCGCTCGCCAGCCTGGATTCCAGCACCAGCAGCGAGTCTCGACAGCGTCAGGCAGCGGATATGCTGCGCGCTGACATTTTGCGCCGTCAGGGCAAACCGGCGGAATCGGAGCAGGTCTATCGCCAGCTGCTGGCGGATAACCCGCAAAATACCGATGTTCGCACCGGCCTGATGTGGGTACTGCGCCAGCAAAACAAACAGACCGAAGCGGATCAGATCCTGCGCACGCTGCCCGCCAATTTGCGTACCCGCTACGCCACTTTTGGCGATAACGGTGATAATGAGCGTAAAGCCGCGCAGTCTGCGTTGCAGTCGGGCAATGCATCGAGAGCCATGCAGATCCTGCAGGCGGCATCCAGCAAATACCCGCAAAACGTCTGGCTACAGCTGGACTATGCCCGTCAGTTACGTAAAGCCGGGCAGAAACAGCAGGCCGCGACGCTAATGGCAGGCGTGGCGCAGCGCACCGACAAGCGTAACGAAGCGCTGTACGCCGCCGCCGTGTATGCCGCCGAGGATAACGACTGGTCGAAAAGCCAGAGCCTGCTTTCGCAGGTCCCACGCACGACATTCAGCGCTGACATGACTGCGCTCAACAGCCGCGTCCAGAGCAACCTGCAGATGGATATCGCCCAGAACTATCTGCGACAGGGGAATACACAGGCCGCCCGCAACTCCCTGCGTTCGCTGGAACGCACGCCGCCGCAAACGCCCGTCGATCTTGGCCGTTACGCCCAGTTGATGATGCAGGCCGGAGACTCGCCTCTCGCCCTGCAACTGGTTCGTGAAAACCAGGCCCAGGGGCTACATGGCACCCTTGCGGATTATGCCGGGCAAATCCGCGTGCTGAACCAGGCCGGGCGCTTCGCCGAAGCGGAAAGTGTGCTCAACTCGCCGGTACTGCAAAACAGCGCCAGCCAGCAAGAGATCGACAATATCCGTATCGCCGGCGTCATTGCCCGCGCCGACCAGTTGCGCGAAAAAGGCAAACCGGATGCCGCCTGGAACCTGGTGATGCCCGCTCTGCGCGCCAACCCGGCCAATACCGATTTGTTACTGGCAATGGCGCGGGTCTATCAGTCCGATCATATGGACGATAAAGCCGATGAGATTTACACATTCGTGTTACGCAAATCACCACGCGATAAGCAGGCGTTGACAGGGATCGTCAACCTCGCGCTGGCACGTAATGACCACGATGCCGCCCGCCGTGCGTTTAGCGCGATGGAGCCATCGCAGGATGCGGATTACATGATGCTGGCCGCACGCGTAGCGGCTGCCAACGGCGAAAGTCAGCGGGCAATTTCGCTGTTGCGTACCGCGCAGTGGCGTCTGCAACAGGGTACCGAGGAAGATGAGGGCGACGTGATAAGCGACGTGGTCTCCCTCCCCTCGCCCACGCAGCAGGCACAGCAGACCGCCCTTACCAGCATCAACAACATGATGCAGGATTTGCAGGACAAGACCGCGACCTGGACCGGTGGCGGCGTGTCGCTGCGTAGCCGTAGCGGTGAGTCTGGCCTTAGCGCACTGGATGAGGTGAAAGCGCCGCTGACGATTTCCGGCACCATTACCGACAGCGCGCGTCTGAGTCTGAACGTTTCGCCGGTCTCACTGAACGCCGGAGAGATGTCCAGCAACTCGGCAAATCGCTTTGGTTCGGGGCCGATCACTCATGCCACCAAACTGGCTGCCGCCGCAGCAAGTACCACCACGACTACCACGTCAACCGATGCGGATGCCCAGAGCGGCCAGCAGGCGAACGGCGTGGAGACCAACCTGAGCCTGACCGGCGATAGCTACAAACTGGATATCGGCAATACGCCGACCGGTGGTCAGTTCACCCGTCTGGTCGGTGGCGTCGAGTGGATGCCGAAACTGTCACGCAACAGCTCACTCGATTTGAAAGCCGAACGCCGCGCGGTCACCGATAGCCTGCTCTCGTATGTCGGGGCGAAAGATAAAACCACCGGCGAAAGCTGGGGGGCGGTCACACGTAACGGCGTGTCGGCCCAGTACGCGTGGGATAACGATCTTGTGGGCTTGTATGCCCGTCTGGGCTTCGATACCTGGATTGGTGAAAACGTGCCAACCAACCACTCGGTAAACGCGCTGGCGGGTAGCTATTTGCGTCTGTTCCGCACCACAGAAAGCGAACTCAAGATGGGCGTCAACGTCAACTACATGGACTTTGATCGCAACCTGAGTAACTACACCCTCGGTCAGGGCGGCTATTTCAGTCCGCAGAACTATATGGCGGTCTCGCTGCCCGTCACCCTGACACGGAAGGTGGATAAATGGGACCTGACGCTAAATGGCGCGGTGGGGTATCAGTCCTGGCGACAGGATCAGAGCGACTACTTCCCGGGCCACAGCAGTTTGCAGTCACAGCTGAATAGCCTGGCCAGTACCGTCGACAACGTGGATGCAGTGTACAAAGCCTCCGCGAAAAACGGTGTGGGCTATACGTTGGGCGTCGACGCACGCTATCGCCTGAACGACAACGTGGCGCTCGGCGCCAACCTGGGATATGACACTTTCGGCAGTTATAACGAAGGTAAAGCGTTGTTTTATTTTAAATATTTTGTCGACCAAAACAAATAACCCGTGGGATGAATGATGTTTAGTAACCAAGACACCTATTTGCAACGTAACTATCAGGCAGGCTGGCATGACCTGGTGTATCTGTTTTTCAACGAGTTTTCAGACGGGCAGTCGGACAAGGACCCCGAAGCGCTGAGACGTATCGGCCAGATGATGGCCCAGTGGTACCCCATCGATCGCGCTACTACGGTGAGCGAACTGGAGAGCAGCATCAACCGCGTACTGGAACTGTTTAACTGGGGGTTCGTCAAAATGGCCCCGGCACAGCGTGAACTCATTCTGATGCATTGCGCCTGGCCACACGCGCCGGAGCATCGCGATGAAGCGGGCTGGCGACGCGCCAGCGCTACCGTGCTGGAAGGGGCCTATTCGCAGTGGCTGGTTTCTCAGGGAGCGGGTAACCATGTTCCGGTTCGCTGGAAAGACAACGCCACCGAAGATGTATTGATTTTCCGTTACGCCATCAGCGAATAACGCCGCAAAGGCATTTCCATCCTGAACAGAGACAGTCAGGTGACCATTATGTTGAATGAAATTATTGTTGCTGGAAGAAAACTCGAGCTCGAGGATGTTCACTTTATGGAGGATAATGCCTTTGTTTCACTGGTCTTTGATACCGCCGGGCGTATTATTTTTGCCAATAGCTATTTCTGCCAGTTAAGCGGATTTGGCAGCGACGAAATTACTGGCAAAGTATTATTTCGTGCCACTGATGAAGCATTATGCTCGTCGGTACTCGCGGCGATAAATATTATCCTGCTTACTGGTGAAGCCTGGCACGGTGAAATTTATCAACCCAAAAAGAATGGCGAACAGCTGTGGCTCGACGCCCGATTAACGCCGCGCAAAGACGAACACGGCGAAGTGTTCGCCTTCGTGATGCTGGGCTTTGATATTACACGGCATATGACCATACGCGAGAAGTTACACTATCGCGCGCACAATGACGCCTTAACCAGGACATTGAATCGACAAGGCTATTTCATCCGTAGCCGCAAAAAAATCCGTGCCGCCAGAGCGCATGGCGCCCATACCTTCGTGGCGATTCTGGATCTGGATAATTTCAAAAATATCAATGATGACCTGGGGCATGCTGCCGGCGATGAGGTGCTGCGCTGTTTTATTAGCCGGGTGAAAAACTGTATTTCGCAGGACACTCTGTTAGGTCGCCTTGGCGGGGATGAATTTGCCCTGACCTTTATCGAAGGTATTGATGAACCTGACGGTCGACAATTATTACAGCACATCGTCGAAGAGACTCGTCAGCCCATGACCATCACCTCTCAGCCTCGGCCGGTCGGGTTATCCGTAAGTATTGGCGTAGCCAGATATCCTGAACACGGACCGAATTTTTCGTCAGTATTAAAAGCTGCCGACACCGCACTTTATAAAGTTAAAGCACAAGGTGGTGACGATTTTATTAATTATCAGGTAATCGCAGTAACCGAGCCTGGCGGAATTATCAGCACCACAAGTGCCGATATTTGAGTACACACAAAAATCAGAAATTGTCTCCAGAGGAAATAAGAATGTTAAAGGCTGTCATTCCAGTCGCAGGCCTCGGTACGCGTATGCTGCCTGCCACCAAAGCTATCCCCAAAGAGATGTTACCCGTAGTGGATAAGCCACTGATCCAATATATCGTGCAAGAGTGCTATGCCAGCGGCATCCGGGAAATCGTACTGGTGACCCACTCCTCAAAGAATGCTATCGAAAACCATTTCGATACCTCCTTTGAGCTGGAGTCTCTGCTGGAATCACGTGTGAAAAACCAACTACTGGAAGAAGTGCGAACTATTTGCCCGGCAGGTATGAAAATTATGCATGTCCGTCAGGGGCATTCGAAAGGGCTGGGCCACGCCGTACTGTGTGCTGAATCGCTGATAGGCGACAATGATTTTATCGTAGTCCTGCCGGATGTACTCATTGACGACAGCCGTTGCAACATTGCACATGACAATCTTGCCGCGATGATCAACCGCTTCACCAGCACCGGCGCAAGCCAACTGATGATTGAGCGCGTGGCCCATGAAGATGTCTCCCGTTATGGCGTGGTCGACTGTGGTGGTCACAACCTGCCAGAAGGCGGTTTTGGCCTTGTGCGTGGCATGGTGGAAAAACCGAAAATGGCGGATGCGCCATCGGATATGGCAGTTGTGGGACGCTATGTGCTGTCGAAAGCGATTTGGCCACTGTTGCACAAAACCCCTGTGGGAGCTGGCGGTGAAATTCAGTTAACCGATGCGATTGCCATGCTGCTTGAGCAATCCCCGGTAGAGGCTTATTGCCTTACCGGTAAATCCCATGACTGTGGCGATAAAATTGGCTACATGAAAGCGTTTGTTGAGTACGGTTTGCGACATGGCGCGACTGGCGAAACTTTCCGCCATTGGCTGCGTGATGAGCTTGTGCTGGCCCCCGCTGAGGCCGAAGCCGCACTGTAATTCGTTCCACAACCGGTAACGCCGTAGATCTTTTCTTTCACGGATTGCCTCATTCAACGACAGGAAATCTCATGTTAAGAACTGCCTGGTTAATGACCTGCTTATCCCTTTCATTAGCCATTATGTCATTTTCAACACAGGCGCAGGATAATAACTGGACGCTGTTTAAGCATAATTATCTGAACGAAGATGGCCGCATTGTTGATCACGAGAATGGGGATATCAGCCACTCTGAAGGGCAGGGTTATGGCATGTTACTGGCGGTGATGAATAACGACCCGGCGACGTTCGAACAAATGTGGCACTGGACGCGCAACACACTGCTTCGACCGTCGCTTTGGCTTTTCGCCTGGCGTTATGACCCTATCGAAAAGAGAGTGACCGATGAAAATAACGCCAGCGATGGCGATACATTAATCGCCTGGGCATTATTACTGGCCGGAAAAAAATGGCACGATCAAAGCTATATCGCCGCCTCGGAGAATATTCAGGATGCGCTGATCAATTGCCTGATTATTGAGCAGAATAACCAGACATTACTTTTGCCTGGCTTATCGGGTTTTACCCGCGATGACGGTTACGTGATTAATCCATCCTATTTTATCTTTCCGGCGTGGGAAAGTTTCTGGCAGCAACGACACAACGATATTTGGTTGAAACTCAGTAAATCGAGCGTTGCATTACTCGACAAAGCCCGCTTTGGAAAAACGCAGTTACCCAGCGACTGGATTTTTGTCAAAAATGGTGGTGAAGTCGAGCCTGCTGATAGCTGGCCCGCCCGATTCAGTTATGATGCTATCCGTATCCCGCTTTATTTAAGCTTGAGCGAGATGCATCAGTACTCAATGGACAACTTTCGGCATTTCTGGGCGAATTACAGCCGCAACGCGACTCCCGCCTGGGTGGATGTTTCTGGTGACGGGCAGGCGAATTATGACATGTCCGGTGGTATTCTGGCGGTGCGTGATTTAACGATGGGCGATTATCAGCGAATGGATAAATCCCTGCATCCGGGAGAAGGTTATTATTTATCCGCTCTGCATATGCTTTCGTTATTCGCCGCGTCATTAAAAGGGTATTGAACTTGTTTTGGCAATTTGCCGCACTCCCTCGCGACAGGCACGAGGGCAGCATGACATTCTGGCAGGACGCCTTGAAGAATAAACACTTATCGACCAGAAAAGCGCCTGTGCTGGTCGATGCATTGTGTGGCGATCCGGGTGGCAAGATGAAGGCCAACCGCTAATGAATAATAAAAATAATCACATCTCATGTGCAGGCATGAGGGAGAGACTTAATGGCAAAGTTGAAAATAATAAGATGTCATATGCAAATCACAGGGGTGTTTGTGCGTCCCCAACAGAGTGGGAATCTGCGGGCCGGGGAAATCAATGAACATCCGTAACCTTGAATATCTTGTCGCGCTGGCAAAATACCGCCATTTTCAACGCGCAGCGGAAGCGTGTAATGTCAGCCAACCGACGTTGAGTGCCCAATTACGTAAGCTGGAAAACGAGCTGGGCCTGCAATTGCTGGAGCGCACCACCCGGAAAATCCGCTTCACACAGACGGGATTGCGCCTTGTCGAACAGACTCAGGTTGTTCTGCGGGAAATTGAAGCGCTAAAAAATATGGCCAGCAGCAGCTATCACCAGAGTCTGTCACAAACGCTGGATGTCGGCATTATTCCAACCCTGGCGCCCTACATGTTTTCCCATATGAACGCAGTATGCCACGAGAGTTTCCCGGAGATCGAACTGGAAATTCATGAGGCGCAAACCAACCAATTACTGACTATGCTGGAGTCTGACGCCATAAAATGCGCCATCATGACGTCCAATAAAGACACCAGCAAATACGTGGAACTGCCCTTATTTGATGAACCTTTGATGTTAGGTGTCAGCCACCAGCACCCCTGGGCGCGTCTTAATGATATTAATATGGGGCATCTGAAAAACAGCAAAATTCTGATGATTGATGACGGCAACTGCCTGCACAGCCAAGTGCTGCGTTATTGCTATCAATTTGAGCTGGAACCCGATACGCGCTTCGTGGCAATGCATCTGGAGACATTACGTCGCAGTGTGGCATTCAACCGCGGCGTCTCCTTCTTCCCGCTGTTGTCCACCCAGCACGGCAATAACGAGAACATTAAATATATTCGCTGTATCTCACCGGAACCAAAACGCAAGGTGGTGATGATTTTTCATCGCAGCGATCCGATGCGTAAGAAATACGAAATACTACGCAACGCGATTGCACGTTACATGGAACGCTACTTTATCGATTTCAATGTAATGGCGTAGCCAGGACAGTTTCAGCATTATTGGTGCTGACACATATCGCCGTGTTCCCGATTCTCTTCCCGACAATCATGCGCCCGCATGGTTGTCGCTTTTTCCATTAACCCCTGCATAATCTGCTCCGGTAATACCACTCCACGATGGTACAACTCTTCAATATCTAACCAGACCGTCACCAGCAGAATGGTGTAATCCGCCATCGCTAAGGGTGCCTGTTGCGGCGCGATAAACGGCAGACGCGCGCTAAGCCGGGCAAAATATTCAGTGCTTACCCCATCCTGGTAATAAGGCCGTGATAAAAGTTGATAGAGCTCGCTCTCATCGCCAGCGGCGACCCAGGACAGCCGCACCGCAATGGTTTTCACAAATGGCGGAACCAGGACATTTTTGTCAGATAGCGGATCCAGATGTAAAGGGTGGCCTTGATTTTGCGATTCAGCTTTCATCGTTTCCTCGATACCGGGTGCAATTATCCGTGGTCATTCTTATATTCATCGACCTTCCCGGGAATTTCTTTAGTGTTTTATATAAAATAGATAATAATTGCGTAATAATCCATGGCACTTTTCCTAAATCCATAAAAAACACCAGTAAAAGCAAAAGGTTAAATACCGATAAATTATTGATGAAATCGATCTAATTTTCCTCTATTTATATATGGCGTTTATTAAACTGGCGATTATTTCGTTTTTAATAGGCAAACAAGGGTGATTGAAGGACTTATTTTAAAAAGGTGGCGTAAGAAAATTCCCATGTCGGAAATAATGACAAGTTGTACAGGTGGTCGAACAAACGAGGGATACTTTTTAAGCAACCCCGGTTCAAAAAAGATGATGTGTATGTTGCTGCACAGTAAACGCTTCGACTGAATCTTTTTCTCGTGTGCCTGTCTATTGATAAACAGGGACACTGCCACAATACGGCATTTATGCACGACAATACGCGATCGCCGATGTGCGTTTTCCCCTCCTTTACCACCCGTTCCGTTCGGGCAACCAGCCTCCCAAAACGAAAAATTCGTGACTCCTTTCGCATTTGTTTTCCAAAATGGCAGCTTTTAGAAGCCGTGCTATTACCACCATGTACACGACGGAAAAGCCGTGCTTTCAGACTCTCATCAAGAAGATAACCCAAACTCATCAATGAGCATTTGTGAATGATCTGAGGGGCTCGCCAGCGCCTGTTTTAACGCAAATGTTACTTCGGCGTTGTATTTCGTGAATACCGTCGCGCCTCACTGGGCAAACGACAGAAAAACACGTCTATTCCAGCGGGAAAAACAGGCAAAAGCACAGCGAAAAAACGCATAAAAACACCTATAATATGATTAATTTGCCGATGTTTTGCGGCAAATTTCCTCCCCTATACTACGTTCATTTTCAGTTCGTCGCCTGCCTGTACATAATCATGTTTTAATGACACCACACAGTGTGCAAAAAAATGTAACCCTTTAATAATTATCACATTACCTCACTTTTATTCATTCAATTATTGAATCAAATGAGCACTCAGTAAGTCTATTTTTGTTGAAATGAAAGTCATAGAATCCTGGCAACACGCAATTCAGCGCCACGTTTTATATCGATGGCAGATAACCGTGTATGACGTCTGTATTCGGTTACCATCTATCCGCAGGAGGAATTATGTCAGGCCAGTCTTCAACTCCAGTCGTAACATCCGTAAAAGTCATCCCGGTTGCCGGGCATGACAGCATGTTGATGAACCTGAGCGGCGCGCATGCGCCGTTCTTCAC
>OIFF01000084.1_pt1 | contig 68906 bp, 55 predicted proteins | sample 1581981 | NCBI WGS metagenome assembly OIFF01 (sample SAMN07501067, study PRJEB24779) | human gut metagenome | isolation source: stool | host: human infant | place: USA: Pittsburgh, PA
CCGAGAGAATACCGGCGGCAGCGGGCATCGTTAACTTAAGATACAAAAGCTGTCCGGAAATGGCGGGTCAAGATCAATCGAGAGAAATTACTTTAACGAGGAAGCCGGACAGGGTATGGACACCAGGATAAAAATATTTTATTGCTGGATAATACAGTACTCACAATAGGTTATTTAAGATCTGTGTGTGAATGCATCGTGCAATACTTCGACACATGGACAGGTTTGGTCCAGATTAACTCAATTAAGATTTGAACCTTTCCCATGAACAATCAGCCGACATAAACAGTAATTATAAATTCGGGGCAAAATAGGTATATACGCATCCGAAACTATCTCCATAGATAGCCATGTTAATAATATATATCTGAGATTATTTTAAGCTCAACCAAATATTTCCTCTTTAGAAATCAATAACAGATCTAAACTGTCTATGATCTAAACGAAGCGGATAAAAGCACCAGAAACGCCGTTTGGTCGTACTTCAGTGCTGAATGAAGTACAGAGTTCCCCATCCATGGCAAACCATACTCAGGGTAAAGGTAGGACAGCAATAATCCGGATTGTGGCGCCGACTTGAGAGGCAGCTCTGTGCCAGATATAGTCATTCACACCCTGAGAGTTACACTTTTAAGTGATTCAGGGTATTGCGCTTATTGGTTACGAATATTGTGCCAGCATCATGTGATTTGATGATTGCCGCTTTGCTTTCGAGCCAGTAAGTGCTCCACGTTCGCAAACGAATACTCAGGGCATGCAGAAAAACTGCTGACTATATTTCTTTCGAAGAGCGTGGAATGCATACCAATCCCCGATAAAAGGAGTTGGTGATGACTGCGAAAGATCAGTTTGCTGCTCATGTTGGTCTGGACTGGGCGGATAAAAAACACGATGTCTGCGTTCAGTTTAAAAACGGTGATCGCATATTCCATGTGATTGAACATACGCCTGAGGCGCTTGATATCTGGCTCAATGAGTTACACCAGAGGGTGAAAGGTAGGATTGCTATTGCCGTTGAGCTGAAGAAAGGCCCTGTGGTATATGCCTTCCAGAAGTACCCATTTGTCACTGTTTTTCCAGTACACGCCTTGTCACTGGCCCGCTACCGACAGGCTTTCTGGCCCAGCGGTGCGAAGAATGATCCGCAGGATGCTGAGCTGGCATTAGACCTGATGCTACGTTATCCCCACAAGATAAAAGCCATTGAAGCCGACAATCCGGATATCCGATTACTCCAGCAATTAGTTGAGCAGCGCCGACTGCTGGTCGAAGACAAGCGTCGCTTTGTTAATCGGCTCATCAACACGCTTAAGCAGTATTACCCCCAGCCCCTGGAATGGTTCTCCCATCGGGACAGCTCACTGTTCTGCGAGCCCGTTTGAGTTGTTGCAGGCTCGGCCAGCGAATGATTAGCTCGCAGCGATACTGTCCGTCATTTTATGAACGCTAAAGGTGGTCCTGCTGTTGCATATACCGAACAGCGGGTTGCAAGTATTGCCAGCGCTATTCCCCTGACCACAGATAAAACTGTCATCGAGGCAAATGCATTGATGGCAACAGCACTTGCATCCCAAATCAAACTGGCAGGCGATCTAATCAGAACCTACGACGAACGTATTGAATCCTTATTCGATACGCTTCCGGATGCAGAACTGTTCAAATCACTCCCTAGAATGGGACCGTGTATGGGCCCCCGGATGCTTGCCGCACTGGATGATAACCGCGACCGCTTCAACAGCGCCGAAGAAATTCAAAACTACGCTGACATCGCACCAGTAACCGAGCGAAGTGGTCAAAAATCCTGGGTACACTGGCGTTGGCAGTGCGCGAAGTTCGTCCGACAGACATTCGTGGAATGGAATGCGAAGACGGTTAACTCATCGTACTGGGCCAGACTTTATTACCAGGGCCAGCGAGAAAAAGGGAAATCGCATCAATCAGCTATCCGGGCTCTGGCGTTTAAATGGATAAGGATCATTTACCGCTGTTGGAAGACCAAAACCCGGTACGACGAAGCGAAATACTTGCTGACACTGGAAGCGCGAAAGTCGCCCTTACTGAAGCCATAAAAAGCTTGTCGAATGTCTCAGGGCGTGAAGCGGACATTCAAGCAGCAATACTATCGTTGTGTAATGAAATAGGTGACGGATAATGCCAGCTCAGAGGCCTTAGAAAGGCCTCGCTGTTAAGGAACGATGATAAAAACCAACCCTAAGGCTTACTCAGCACGTCGACCATTATTTTTGTTTCATTTCCCTGGCCTTCAACCCGACCACTCACCCGAACCAGATCCTGAGCGCCAAAATGTTGACCTGACCATACCTTATCAGGGATTTCTATATCAATCTTGCCGGTTGTATCCCTGAAAATGTAGTCGCTGTCCTTGCCCTTACTGACAATATTGCCCTCAAGTGTCACCCATGCATTCTTGCGCAAATCACGGACATCTTTGATACGACTCTGCCGGTTTTCCTGTTGTAGCTTATGCCCCGCATATAGCCTTTCAACAGGTACAGGATCTTTACCTGACTCAAATCCCCCCTCTGCGGCAAGGAGAGGCGTAGTACACAGAGATAACAATAATAAGCCAGACAACGGAGGTAATAACGGGTGAGCGTGTTTTAACAGTATATTTTTCATAGCAGGTTCTCTTATCGTTTCTCACATCCCCCCATAGGGGATATGAGAATAATAAATGACCATGCCATCATGGACAACAGATATCCGGGAAGGGAGGATAAATTAAGTGCGACAATGCGCTATTTGTTGCGTAATGAAAAGCAAAAGCCCACCGCTACGGTGGGCTTTGTGTCAAACAAAATCACTGTACTACTACATTAAACCTGTCCAGCCATGATACCCCATGTACACACCAACCAGAGCAATCAGAACACTGGAGAAATAGGGTGCACGGCGCGTCAGCTTATCTAATCCACTCCAGCGTTTACTTGCCTGGCGCACGCTGAATGCGGCCGCTGCGCCTACAGCAACCAGCGTAATGGCGAGACCAATGCTAAAGCACAACACCAGGGCTGCTCCCAGTGTAAATTCTTTCACTTGTATGCATAACAGCAGGACAGTAATTGCTGCCGGACAGGGGATTAACCCTCCTGTCAGGCCAAACAGTATGATCTGTCCCGTGGTCACATTGCGATTTGCAAATCGTTTTTTAATGTCACTGGCATGGGCTTTTTCGTGAGCATCCTGATATTCCTTAGAGCTGACATCAAGTCCTTCCAGCGCCGAATGATCATGCTCTTCGTCATGGTTATGATCATGCTCATGTTCGCGAAATTCGACGACATAATCATGCACATGCCCACGGTGTCCCAGCGAAAGACGTACATCAAAACTATGCGGCTCCGGGATGGCAAAAGCCGACTCCAGAAAACCATCTTTTTCTACAAAATCAAAAACCTGAGAGGGGGTGCCCTCTGCACGCTCAGTGACAAGCAAGACGTCTTGGGCACTCCATTTACGCCCACTCAGCGTGCGCAAACGCCAGTGCGGGGGTTGCCCTTCTTCATATATAGAAAGTTCAACGTTGCCGTGCCCGGTATCAATAATACGGGTTTCATCATGTCCATGATGGCCCTGCCCATGATCCGCTTCGTGGCTCTGTTCCATTTGCCACATGCGCTCACCACGCCAGGTACGCCAGAACATCCAGACAGCGGTACCCAAAATAATAATGGCGGAGATCAACTGGAACCAGGGTTCAGCGGATTCTGCTGTAAATTTCTGACTGATATACATACCACCCAGCGCGATGAGCCAGACAATTGCAGTGTGGGACACTGTCGCGGCAATCCCCAAAAGCACGGCCTGTTTAACCGTACCTCGGATGGCCACAATGAATGCTGCCATCATCGTCTTTGAATGACCCGGTTCAAGGCCATGTAATGCACCGAGCAAGATGGCGCTGGGAATAAACAGCCAGGCATTCGCAACGCCTTGCTGCAAAAGAGCAGAAAAATCAGTCATTTTAGCTTGCCTTAAAGATATTTGGTTATCTCTTTGAACTCACTAAGCGTATTGTCGGCCTCCTGATTTTCAGTCTGAATAATGTCCTCCAGACAGTGGTCAAGATGGTCGTAGATCAATGTTCGCTTCGCGTTCGTAATTGCTTTTTCAACAGCATGGAGTTGCTGGGCAATATCCAGACAGGTTCGTTCGTCTTCGAGCATCTGAATGGTGCTTTTAAGGTGCCCGGCAGCACGTTTGAGTCTTTTAATAATATCGGGGTGTGACGTATGAACTGACATAACTAATCCTCTCCTGGTGGAGGGGATAAGATAGTGTGTTAATTCATACAGGTCACACGATTTTTTACTCATCCTCCCCTGCCGTAATCATTAAATCCAGGTGGCTATTTTTTCTTTTGCGGCCATGACGGGTGTTTATCGTCAATCACAAATGAATGTTCATGCTTCGTTTCACGTTGTGTCTTCGGGTCTGTATGGGTATGTTGCTGGACTGACTCATCATGCTCAGGTCGCCAGATAACCACACTTACTATCAGTGAGAGCCCGGCAATAATGGTCAGTGCAATAAACGAAGTCTGGATACTGATCGTTGCTCCCACCCAACCGGCAAGGGGATAGGTCACTAGCCAGCAGGCATGGGATAAAGCAAACTGTGCGGCAAACAAGGCAGGCCTGTCTTCAGAAGAAGATGAACGCCGGAGTAAGCGCCCGCTGGGTGTCTGGGCCAGTGAATATCCGATGCCGAGCAGCAACCAGAGCGCCAGCAGTGTGGTGTAATCATTAAGGAAAACCCCCATAGCCAGCCCCAGAACCAGTATCGCCGTACCCGCCAGCATAGGAGTTCGATCGCTCATCCTGTCGAGCAGTCGGGGAAGGACCAGGGCGGCAATCATTGAACCAAGACCGAACACTGCCAGTGCCATTGCTGTGGAACGCTGAGATAAACCATAATTGGCCTGCACCAGTACGACGGTATTGACGATGACCATTGCGCTGGCAGCGGCCACCCCCATATTGAGCGCAAGCAACCCACGCAATCGCGGCGTTTTCAGAAAAATGCGCACTCCACGAGTGGTTTTCTCATAAATGCCGCGCTTAACCACACTTTCCTGCATTTTCGGTAACGTCACGGACACCACTAACGCTGCTGAGGCCAGAAAACCCACAACAGTGCCGGCAAAAAGATTGTGGAAGCTCATAACTGTCAACAAGGTGGCGGCTAATACAGGGCTGATAACGCTCTCAAGATCATAGGCCAGGCGTGATAAAGATAAGGCGCGGGTATACTCACGCTCATCCGGCAAAATATCCGGTATCGTCGCCTGAAATGTCGGTGTAAATGCCGCAGAGGCCGACTGGAGAATAAAAATCAGGACATAAATTTCCCACACCTCCGTCACAAAAGGCAGTGAAGCCGCAACGACCGCCCGAATAAGATCAAGGCTGACCAGCATTCTGCGACGCGGGATTTTATCTGCAAAGGCGGCAGCGACAGGAGCAACAAGGATGTAAGCACTCATTTTGATCGCCAGCGCCGTACCCAGAACGGCTCCGGCACGATCTCCGGCAAGGTTATAAGCAAGTAGCCCCAAAGCGACCGTTGCCAGACCTGTACCAATAAGGGCTATTACCTGGGCCATAAACAGGTGGCGGTAGGTACGATTGGACAGAATATTCAGCATAAGAGGCTCTCTATGTTCAGCGAATCAATATCCCCCCCAGGGGGATATGAAAAGCATAGAGAATACTTTACAAACTGGCAAGAGATATCCAGGTACCCAGGATAAAACATGGATTAATGTATTGAGTTGATTGCGAAAAAAGCTTCGGATATCCCAGCGTCATATCCGAAGCAACATGAGTAAGGCCGATGATGTTATCTCCCCCTTCCCTGGAAGGCCCACCAAACCTGAATGTATTAGCTCAGAAAACCCAGACAGGTTTTCAGGCTTAATCTTGTGGCTTCTAAATCAGAATGCACGATCGTACACCAGTCATCGCGCTTCGCCCGTAGTTCATCGAACCAGGCGTTAATAGCCTGGTTAAATTCCATGGTTTTTTCACGCTGAGGCCAGCTCATTTTATTTGCGCTGTAGATGTCTTCGCCCGGTGAAGGTAAAACAACAGCCTGCAGGGTGTTGATCTGAGAAGATGTCACACCCCATGTACTTGTTTTTCCGTCCCATGATGGCATGACCGGAAACCCTGCCCCTCGCAACGCCAGATCCCAGGTGGCATCAAACAGCATTTCCCTGTTTTTTAAATGGAAAAAAACCGTGTCGTGAAATCCCTGAGTCTGGGGGAGGATGCCCAGAATTGCAGGTGGGATGGGCAAACTGGCCCAGTCAAATTTAATGAGTTTTTTCTTTGCCTGGATCCCACCGGCAACCAGTAAAGCCTCGGCAGCTGATGCTTTGTGACGGCAGTCTCCGAATCCCTGCTGAAATAAGCCCATGGTATCCCCATCCCACGGGCCAAGTTTGTACGGGACCCGGCGCACAAGTTCAAAAATTGCACGCCGGAATTCTGAGGTACCCGGCGGAAGGGAGAGAGTCTGGACAATGCTTTCAACGGTGATGATCCCGCCGCTATTTCGGGTTGCATTAATTTTTTGCCAGGTGTCGCTTATTCTGTCTGCCAGCGGGGCTGCCAGGGTTTCCCCTGGCAGTAAGGTCGTCATAAGCAGCGCTCCTGTTGTGGTGATGAATTGTCTACGAGTGAACATACTGATGTTTACACCTCCACGTTTCGGCGCAGAGCTGACATCACCAGAGATTCACAGACAACTTCGGTCTCCTGCTCAGTCTTCTTACCCGTAAATGCAATAACGTCTGCCGCCGAGGAGCTAAGGCGGTGATACCGTGCGATGGCGCCGTTCATCCCGCCCATTTGTTTACGTCTGACCAGGCGTAACCCGCAATCCCACGCAATCTCGTCCATTTCTGCAGCAATAACCGGGTCATGGTTGAAAACCAGTACCCCACCGCCTTTGAGAAGCCGTGCTGCACTTTTGATAAATGCCGGAAAATCTTCCTCAAAATAGGCTGCAGCCTGGGAATAGATAACATCCACTTGACCTGGACCAAGTCCCCTGGCTTCAAGCAGACCAAGGCCTGCTGCCGTGACATAGGGATGTTCCACCACGCCTGTTGGTAATGCTTCATGCCAGGGCGTGAGATTGGTGAAGTGCAGATGTACGCTTTCACCCAGATGTTCGCGGAACGTTGTGGCAAGACCAGAGATAGCTGCATCCGGATAAACGTCCCCTTTGTCATGAAATCCTGCCCACGCCGCGCCGATTTCCAGGAATGTCAGACTGCCGTATTTGTGGTGAACATTGCGTGAGTACATCGCAATGTCGAAGCCAATCTCCCGGGCAAGCCTGAACGATCCACCGCTTGATGTCCACGGGCCGTCAAATCCAAAAGCCAGAATAGCTTTCAGCATTGAGCCCGTTTCTTTGTACATTGACCTGAGGAAGGGCAGTACGGCCTTACGTGAGGGAACCGACACGTTGGGGCGTAATTTCTTCGCCTGTAAATCACGGTTAATTCCCATGCACAGCGTCTGCCAGTGACCAGGGCTTATCTGATAATTTAATTCAGCAAAATTTTGCGCAATCTCGCGACGCGCCTGAATGGAGTCTTTAAACATAGCGTCTCCGCAAACCTGTAAGATGTATGTATTTGGCGAACAACCTGTCGCCCGGACACAAAATCAGATCACGCGAAGACTGGGGGGACGGTAAATGATATCGGTGCTCTTGACGGGTGAGCGCGTATCTTCCAGGACACGCCAGGATTCTGCTACAGGGGTAAAAGAAATCTCCACAGAGGGCGGAGGTTCAGGAGTTTCATGAAAATGGTCCGCAGCGTTATGTCCGCTATGACCCATGCGCTGAGCATTGGAATCGTGGGAGTGACCAAAAGCATCGGACGCCTTTAAGACATCATGGATATCTACATCATTTCCCGTCAGTCCATTTGTACCGTGTGATGCAAACGACCCCATAGATGAAATCATCATGCCTATGGCCATGATGAAGATCATCACTACATATCGGGGGGAGCGTCTGAACAACGGATGCATAACTCAACTTTTCTCAGAGAATAATCGGGTTATTAAAGCTTAACATCCCCCCAGGGGGGATGTTAAGGCATATCAATGTAAATTCTTGTATCGGTTTTTCAATATGACAGCCTGTAAGCAGGTCCGAGGATTAAATTACCCGTTTGATACTCAGATACTCACCGTTAGTATCCAGCTGGATTGTCACAGTCTCAGACCCACGGTTACGCCAGAACCAGCCATGCTTTCCATCAAATGCGGCCTGTAACACTCCGTCACTTGAGGTGATTTGCCTGTCCTTACCGTATCCATGATAGAAACCTTTCGGCGCATTAACCGGGTCGCCATGCGCATCCACGTTGACCGGACCGTTACTCACCCACTGATAGGAAACCCGCGCATCCTTACGCATCTCCATTTTTACCTCTGCTGCTTCATTGGGGTTAAGGGTAATAATCAACTTGTGCTGCAATGATCCAGAGCTTCGCGTATCGCTATTCTGAATTGCCCCATCCGGTGCACTTAGCTCGGGATAATTTGAAGTTACTGCTTTAGGTGGAAAATCTGAGACGGGCCGCTCGGACGCAGGTGTGGGAGTTACCGCCCAGGGGCCGTTTTCCGTTCCACGTATAGTTTTTCCTGTTACCGCCGCTTCTTCTGCAAGCTGGGTTTTAATTTCGCCCATTTTCTTCAGCCCCAACAGGCGGCCAACGCCGGTGGGGTCAATACCGAATTCAGACGGCATCACCGTGGTTATCAGCAAGACCAGTGCCACAATAGCCGCAACGAGAGTGGACTGGAGTAATTTGATGGTTGACGGAAGTTCCGCGCGAGTGGGTAAGTCATTGTTGTACATTTTCGTTCCTCATTCAGACAGGATGTAGCCGCAAATCTGGTAGCTCATTAACAGGAAACCAGCGCTCATCATTACGACGTTCGCGGTGTAGGCATGGCGGAAAAATCCCGCCGTTCTGCGCCAGAAACTCATGGCAATCAAAATGGTGCAGAGGGCGATCATTTGTCCAATTTCCACACCGATATTGAAAGAGATGAGATTGATGAACAGGCCATCAGGTGAGATTTCGAACTCTTTGATTTTTGTCGCCAGACCAAAGCCGTGGAAAAAACCAAAAATGAGCGTCGCCAGTTTTGTGTTCGGCTGAATACCAAACCAGCGCTGATAAGCACCAAGATTGTCCAGCGCTTTATAGACGACGGATAAGCCAATAATCGCGTCGATAATGTAAGCGCTTACGTTGATGTTGAAGAAAACGCCAATCAGAAGTGTAGTTGAGTGACCCAGTGCGAAAAGGCTTACATACAGCCCGATATCGCGCATTTTGTAGAGGAAGAAAATCACGCCAAACAAGAAAAGCAGGTGATCGTACCCTGTTACCATATGTTTGGCACCCAGATAGATAAATGGGATGATGTTTATCCCGGTGATTTCCTGAATATACCCTTTATCCCCTTCCGCTACACCATGGGCAGCGACGCCCTGGCTGTAGAAAAGAATAAAGAGTACAAATAGCAGGCAGGCAGAGCGCGCACGGGCAGAAAACAGGCCGCCGCTTACCCCGCCACGTAACGCAAGGTTAGTGAACATACAAAGTCCTTAAGCTAGAAATAACAATAAGTTAGTTTTCAGGCAAAAAGCAACTTCGGAGGGCGTTCAGGACCTGTCAGGAGGATATTTTGTATTTGAGAGAAAGGCGATGTCAGTGCAATGTAGCAGCACACCGGCAAGAGAATAAGGGTGGTGAGTGCGAATAATTTATTCAGCTCATGAGAGTGATCAGCATTCAGATGATGAATGTTACCGTGTGAGTGATAAATCAGTGGATCATGCAGCGGATCACTGACCTCAACATCATGCTGATGAGAATCAACTGCTGCCAGAGTTTGCACGGATGACAAGGGAAGCTGAGGCCTTGCCATAAACGAACCCATCAACATGACAAGCATCACGATGATTAGCACGATTCTGTAATAGCTTCTGCAGCAATGAGGCACTGTCAACAGTTTCCTGACGATACATTGGAATGACGGACGTAATCTAAACTGGCTTGCGCAGCGATAGCAATAAAAAATATGAACTCGACGATAATTTTCCATGGTCATAATTGCCACGGGTAATCGAAATACGTTGAGACGTTGCTGAAATTTATTATGGTCCCCCCTCTGCTTGCCACTCATAGCCGCCGTGCCGAAGGAAAATGACGGGCTTGCTCAACGCCTCACAAACCCGACAAGGATTCCCTGTTCTGTTCATGGTTATTTGTATCTACTCTCCGCCCATCTAAGTTGGCGCCGCAGCAATATTGATACCAGAGCTTATATCCCTGTAGTGCCCAGAACATCAACAGGGCCACGTTGATGTCGAGCCAGCACTGATTTCACTACATGCACTATAAGCTCCCTGAGTCCCACTTTTAGTAACCTCACACCACCAAGTGCATTTGTATTCTATCTGCCCAAAGAACGCTGTCTGACCAACAACGCCCAGAGGCTCATTTGAGTCGTTTGATAACTTTAGGGGTTCAGTTTGTGTTGTCATAATTCTGCCATCAAATCCCCCCCGGGGGGATATTGATTGCCACTTTTGATTACGCTAGACTATACGCATCTCAATAAACGAAGGTTTCCCTGTGGACAGTCCCAGAAGCCGATCTTTAATCGGCGACACACAGGTGAGGTAACTGCGGGTATCACCTCTCGCCACTACCTTGCCGCTTTTGGAGAGTGGTGGCATCAGTAGTCAATTCTCGGCTATTTCGTTGCTTCCTTTATGATAAATCTGTGCCGTGATATGCGACGCAGATTCGGCCAAGTGCGCCTTGTTGGCAAATGCGCTCGCAGGCGTTTCAAATTCATCCATTCGCGTCAAATTGCGTTCATCAAAGCCCTTCATGTCATTTTTGTAGTTGCCCTGTTCGGCATCGGCCATACCAAGGTACAGGAGAGTAAGAATTGGAATGCCAAGTTCCAAATCATCTATGTTGCAGGATACGTCGCCGTTCTCTGCCACTTATTTCGGGAGCTAACAGCCTGAGCGCTAAAAAGGAAACAAGCTATTCATTTACGGCCACTAACCCACGGAATGACCGGGGATCGTTCAACATAGGTTCGGTAAAACCGCACACGGAATTCGAAGAAAGCACTATTGACTGTCCGACTACATAGTCACCTTCCTGATATGTTCTCGGTAGTAGCGGCAAGGAAAAAACAATGAAACTCACCATTCTGAAAGAACTCTTCGCGAGCTTCATTCGCTCGCGCCATGTAACAAGGCACTTCCGCCGCCTAGTTCTGCTGGACACCCTGACCCAGACCGGAGTTAATCGGGAAGTACCAGCCACGCTGTCCCATATGCTGGTTGCGGCGGCGATCGCCGAATCCGATACCCTGCTTAAGCAACTTGGCAGCCACAGTGAGGGCTTGTCTGAAGCGCAGGCCGAGACAATCCGCGAGTACGCGGGTCTTAACGAGGTCGAACACGAGAAGCCGTTGCCGTGGTGGATGCACCTGTGGCACTGCTATAGCAATCCCTTCAACCTGCTGCTGACGCTGCTGGCCGCCATTTCCTACTTTACTGAAGACATTAAGGCTACGCTGGTCATCGGATCTATGGTGATGCTCTCCACATTGCTGCGTTTTTGGCAGGAAGGCAAGTCGAACAAGGCCGCCGACGCGCTAAAGGCTATGGTCAGCAACACCGCTACCATCATACGTCGCGACCAGTCGGAAGACGTCGCAACAGAGACCGAGAACCGCTTTGGTGCCCACTCGCATGTAAAGGCAGAGCAACGAATGGAGCTTCCGATCAGGCTCCTAGTGCCCGGCGACCTGATCGTCCTGTCGGCTGGCGATATGATCCCTGCTGACTGCCGAATACTTGCCGCCAAAGACCTATTCGTGGCACAAGCGGCGATGACTGGCGAGTCAATGCCGGTGGAAAAGTTCACAACCCAGCGCAATATGAAGTCCATCAACCCGCTGGAACTGGACAGCATCCTGTTCATGGGCACTAACGTGGTGTCTGGGTCTGCCACGGCTGTTGTGCTGGGCACTGGCAACCATACTTATTTCGGTGCACTGGCCAGCCGGGTGACTGCCACAGACCGCGCTCCGACCTCATTCCAAACAGGTATTAACAAGGTGAGCTGGCTGCTGATCCGGTTCATGTTCGTGATGTCACCACTGGTCTTGTTTATCAACGGCTTCACCAAGGATGACTGGATGGAGGCACTATTGTTCGCGTTGTCCATTGCTGTGGGCCTGACGCCCGAGATGCTACCGATGATCGTCACCTCTACCCTGGCTAAGGGGGCAGTGATCCTGTCACGCAAGAAAGTCATCGTCAAGCGGTTGGACGCCATCCAGAACTTCGGCGCTATGGACGTTCTGTGTACCGACAAGACTGGAACGCTGACACAGGATAAGATTTTTCTATCACGCCATGTCGATGTTTGGGGAGAAGACTCAGACGAGGTGTTGGAAACGGCCTACCTCAACAGCTACTACCAGACTGGCCTAAAAAACCTTCTGGATGTGGCGGTGCTAGAGCACGCCGAAGTGCATCGCGAGCTGGAGCCAGCCAAGAACTACCGCAAGGTAGATGAAATACCGTTCGATTTCAATCGCCGCCGCATGTCGGTGGTGGTAGCCGAACACGATCAGCATCATTTGTTCATTACCAAAGGTGCTGTTGAGGAAATCCTTTCCGTCTGCACGCAGGTGCGCCACGGTGAAACGGTCGAGCCACTGACGCCAGAACTACTAGCTCGCATCCGTACGGTGACGACTGATCTGAACGAAGAAGGTCTGCGCGTGGTCGCTGTCGCTGCCAAGGAAGCGCCGCCGACACAGGACACCTACAGCCAATTAGACGAGCGCGAGTTGACTTTGATTGGCTACGTCGCTTTTCTAGATCCACCGAAGGAATCGACCGCTCCGGCACTCAAGGCGTTGGCTGAGCATGGTATTACAGTCAAAATCCTAACCGGTGACAACGAACTAGTGACTGCTAAGATTTGCGGTGAAGTCGGTTTGGCCCCGCACGGCGTGCTGCTGGGCAGCGATATCGAACGCATGAGCGACAAGGAGTTAGCCGAAAAGGTGGAAAGCCACAACGTGTTTGCCAAGCTGACACCTTCGCACAAGGAGCGCATAGTGTGTTTCCTCAGAGCCAACGGACATGTGGTTGGCTTCATGGGCGACGGCATCAACGATGCCCCGGCTCTTCGCGCGGCCGACATCGGCATTTCAGTAGATACCGCCGTGGACATAGCAAAGGAAGCGGCCGACATCATATTGTTGGAAAAAAGCCTGATGGTTTTAGAAGAAGGAGTGATCGAAGGCCGTCGTACCTTCGCCAACATGCTCAAGTACATCAAGATGACAGCCAGCTCTAACTTCGGCAACGTGTTCTCAGTGTTGGTAGCCAGTGCCTTCGTCCCTTTTCTGCCGATGATGCCGATGCAACTCCTAGTGCAGAACATGTTATACGACATCTCACAGATTGCCATCCCGTTCGATAACGTAGATGAGGAACTGCTGCGCCAGCCTCAGCGCTGGCAACCAACAGATATCGGGCGCTTCATGGTGTTCTTTGGACCAATCAGTTCAATCTTCGACATCACGACCTACCTGATGATGTGGTTTGTATTCGGTGCCAATACCCCGGAAGCCCAAACATTGTTTCAGTCGGGCTGGTTCATCGTCGGTTTGCTGACGCAGACCCTGATCGTTCACCTGATCCGCACGCCGAAGATACCTTTCTTCCAGAGCCATGCTTCAACGCCGTTGATGGTGATGACCGGCATCATTATGGCGGTAGGCATATTCCTACCGATGGGGCCGTTGGCGCACTACTTCAAACTTCAATCCTTACCGCCTTTGTTTTTCGTGTTTCTACCCGTGATCTTGGTAGCCTACGTCGTGCTGACACAGGCGATGAAGGGGATTTACCGCCGCTATTACGGCTGGCAGTAAGCCTTATTGATGCGGGAGAGGGAAGGACTGCGTTGTCCGTTTTTCTGGACCATCGCGTTGAGGTACAACAAGGTGGTATGAGTTGCTTTTAAATATCAGCCTTGTTCAAAACGCTCCCCATTCAGGGAGCGTTTTGTGCCTGTTTTTTTATCAGAACATGACTTTCACACTGGCCTGTCCGTTATAACCCTCTGCACTGTTCCCGCTGACACTGCGGGTATATCCCCCCTGAACACCCAGTGTCACATTATCCCGGACCCGGGCTGACACACCGGCCAGTAACTCAGCCGAGGTGCCGTCCTGCGACGGGCTGAACGTGACATTACTGCCCGGAGTTGCGGTACCCATATCCAGGTTACCCTGCGAGCTGAATGTCCGGACCACCGACGGCCGGACCCACCAGCTTACCGGCAGTTCACTGATACTGTGCTTCATACCGCGCCCATGGCCCGGGAGGGTGGATGAGCCCTGACCGAAGGCCATTTCAGACTGGTTGCCAAAGCGCAGACCGGCACGGACATGCTGTGCGGTGCCGTGACCAAAATCCATATAGCCACCATCGTCATGACCATTGTTCAGGCTGAGCCCCTGCCAGACATACTGTAACTGTGGTTCCAGTACCAGCCCCTGGCTGACGCTCAGTGGCAGGCCGGTTTCCACCGAACCCAGCCAGCCCTGTCCATGGGTATCGAAGTTGTTGTTATCAGACTGTGCTTTCAGGGAATGTCGCGAACCCTGCGCCACCACATCCGTCCATAAACCTGATGGCTGGTGCACGGCTGTCAGGTATCCGCCCAGACTGTATACCGTGTCTCGCGCGGTACCGGCAGCAGAGCGGTCATCATTCTTCACGTCTGAACGGGACTCACCTGCAGCACCGTACATCCCCGCCGTCAGTGATAGCGGACCGGTCTGCGTTTTCACCAGGTCGCCCCCGAGCTGCACAAAACCGTAGCTGCCACTGCTTTCCGGTGTTGCACCCTGCGCAATACCGCTGCGGTCACCGTGGCCGGTATGCCCGCCCTGAACACGTCCCCACATCCCTCTGGCTTCCTGCGCCGTGCTGCGCTGGCTGTACGTTCCGGCAAGTGCCCGGTCATAGTCCATACTCTGCGCATACAGCGAGGCATAGAGGGCGACTTCGGACCGGTAAACAGATTCACTGCTGAGATACCAGCTTTCATCCGTTGTACCGTGGTTCAGGGTGTAGTTATAGGCCCCGGCCTGCAGCTTATGGCCCAGCGCAAAGGCATCACCGGTGGTCGTCGCCCCGTTCACCGCATCCACCACTTTAATCCCGTTGCCGGTGGTGGCCAGGCCCAGTCTGCTGTTCCCGGTGCTGGTGAAGTTCAGCCAGGTTTTCCCGGTCGCCTGACCGCCGTCAATCACCAGCCTGTCGGTCGGGAAGGCCGGGTCATCCAGGCGGATAAACATACTGATACTCCCGCCGCGACCGGTGAGGTTTTTCACCGTCAGGGTGGCAGGCACAAAGTTACCCTGAGGGGCTGAGAAACTGATGGTCCCGGCGTTAGAAAGCGTGTCGAGCACGGAAGCCACGGTGGCGTGACGGTCGATATTCCAGGTGGCACCGCTGTCCAGAGTGACATCTGTCGGGTCAATGGCCCCGTTCATCACGGTATTGCCGGTCAGTGTCAGTAACGTGCCGGACTGTGCGATGATGTCCGTGCTGACCTGCGCATTATCCAGTATCAGTGCCCCCTGATTCAGGTTCACGGCAGACTGCGTGAGGGTGCCGTTGCTGACCGTCAGGGTACCGCCACCGTCCTTGAGCAACTGACCATTGCCGCCCAGCGACCCGGTGATAAGTGCTCCCGTCCCCGTCGCGGTGATGACCTGCACCAGGTCATTGCTGGTGGCACTGCCGCTGAGTGTGGCACTGTCAGTCAGCGTGGTGGTCCCGCTCAGCACGCCGCCCTGACTGACATTCAGTGTGCCGCCACTGCTGACAGTGGTGTTGTCCGCCACACCGTTTGCCCGCACGCTGAACGTGCTGCCGTTACCAAGATGCAGGTTACTGGCTCTGCCGGTGGCCGCATCAATACCAAAGGTACCCGCAGTGTTCGTCCCGCTGACCGTTGAACCACTGTCTGCAATCAGCACGCCGCCCTCATTCATTACGATATGTTGTGCCACACCGCCGGTGGCAACCGCCAGCACGCCGCCATTACTGACGGTGGTGGTGTCCGCTGAACCACCGGAGAGCACATCAAGGCGACCGCCGTTTTCCAGCAGAACGTTAGTGGCGCTGGCCGTGGCTGCATCCACATTAAAACTGCCGAGACTGTTGATACCGGAGACCGTGGCCGCCGTACTGGTCACCAGTGCACCACCGGCATTCAGGGTGACATTGCTGGCGGTGCCGCCTGCGGCCACGCTGAGTTTACCGTCACGGTTCACCGTGGTGGCGTCTGCGGTCCCGGACTGCTGTACCACCTGCCAGCCACCGGCATTCACCGTCGTACCGCTGGCCTGGGCTCCGGCGTGGACATACTGATTACCGCCGTCCAGCGTGGTGTTCTGTGCCTGACCATGCACGCTCTGGTCGCCACCTGCCTGAATGGTGGTACCGGTCGATAAGCCACCTGCCGCCACAATCTGCCGTCCGCCTGCATGAATGAGGGTGTCCGTTGCGATGCCGCTGACAAACATCCCGTCGCTGTTCTCCGCATCCGGCCCGCCTTCCGCCCCGGTATTCACCACCGTACCGCTGGCCTGCGCACCGCTTTTCACCAGCTGATACCCCCCGGCACTGATGACGGTACCGGTGGTACTGCCACCGCTCTGTACCCACTGTTCACCGCCGTTCAGTACGCTGTCCGTTGCCTGTCCGTGCACACTCTGACCGCCACCGGCATTAATCGTCGTGCGGGTGGCGGAGCCACCGGACAGGACTGCCTGCAGGCCATTGCGGTTCACCGTAGTGTTGTCTGCCACGCCACCGGACTGCACAAACTGTCCGCCTGTGTTGGCATCATCATTGTCACCGTATTCCTGGCCGGTATTCACCACCGTACCGGTGGCGCTGCCCCAGACCTCCTGGGTGTCGTGGTTGCTGATAACCGCGCCGTCCACCGTCTGTCCGGCGGGAACTGTGGTATTACCGGCAGCCAGCGCGGCAGTGCTCATCAGCCCGGCCACGGCAATGGCCAGTACGGTGCGGCTGCGTTTACCCCGGGCTGTGGCCAGCTCAGAGACCACCACAAATGCACCCAGAACATCATTCCATACCAGCCGGTAGCTGGTGTTCAGGTTTCGTTTCACTGGAGTAACCTTATTGAGTTTTAAGTAAAAAAAGGCCTGCACCCGCAGGTGCGGGGCAGACCGGTAAGAAACAGCTACGGGGAAGAGAGAACATCCAGGGACTGCCGGATACAGCGGAAATGCGGCAGGGCCTGAACGAAGCCGGGGTTTTCCGACAGCCGGTACAGCTGTTCATTCCATCTGAACGTTTCGGCAGTGGGCTGCACGACCTGAATGTCATCGAGCCTGAACACGGCGGGCTGTCCGTTGTGTTCCGCCACCAGATACCAGGCACCCTCCTGCGCCACCAGCCGGTAAGGCGACAGATACTCCGTGCGCTGGCCTTCCGTCTGCAGCCCGACCTGCTGACGTGCCGTTATGGCTTTAATCAGACGGTAAAAGGAGAGTGCCAGCGCCGGTGAACTGCCGGAGGGCACCGGCCAGACCAGACAGGGCGAGGCTTCGCTTTCCAGCAGGGTACTGACCAGACGCCGGTCCAGCCCGGGGAACAGGTCCGCCAGACCGGAACGGTGGGCAAACGTCAGAATGTCCAGCTCACGCTGTGTACCACTGACACCGGAACGCAGACGGCAGATACCGTTGCGGTACTCCAGGTCCATGTACATCAGCCGCTCGCGGAAATCCCGGCGCAGGGTGCGGGGAGAAACGGCAAATTCAGCGGCCAGCTTTTGCACGCTCAGGGTTTCACCCGCCAGCAGTCGGCTGATAATGATGGAGAGCCGGACAGCCAGCCGGTCATGACGGCGTTCTGTCTGAACCATTGGATACGCTCCGTGGCAGTTAACTGACTGAAATGAATGTAATTACTTTAAAGAGGGGGCCGGACAGGGTATGGACACACCGGGAAATTTTTTTCAGGAAAAGGATGTGAGTCAGGACGCGGGCTGACCACGCACAGGGACATTTCCAGGCACCCGGGCGGGCCCCTGACGGACAGGAGATGTCCGTTTACAACATGCCGATAACAGGCTGAATTTGACCGCAATTTTTCCCTAACCTAAACTACACCGGCAGGAGCCGCTGTCAGCCCAGCTTTTCCAGCAACGTTTCCGCCATCACCCACAGTGCCCGGTTGAGCTTCACGTCACCGTCGATACCCTTCACGGCCCGGGTGTGCATGCGGTTCCCTTTTGCATTGCGTCCGTATAACCCGCCCTTAATCAGGTTCTCCTGCACCCGCTGGTACGTCGTCCACAGGTCGCTGCTTTCATCCTGCCAGCGACGGGGGGACAGCACCTGCGCTTCGGTCACCGGCTGGTGGTCTTCACCAAAGCGGTAGGTGATGGCCGCCCGGGCAAGGGCTTCCTGTGCCGGAGGCGGCAGCAACAGCGACTGCATCGCCTCGCGCTTTTCTTCCACCCGGTCAAAGATACCCAGCACCTCATAAGCCCCTTCAATCACTTTGCCGACCACATCTCCCTTGTGCGGCACCCGAACCTCCCCGAATGACTCACCGCAGATAAGGCCGTTCTGGCAGACGGCGCGGAACAGTCCCGGCAACATCTGATACGAACTGGAGCCGTCATGGCTGTTGAGCAGGATGATTTCCGGCACCTGATGGCCGGTGATTTGCCCTTCACGGCGCAGGCGCAGCATATGTTTTGTATGCTCGCGTTTGCCCTCATCCCGTACCCGCGCCTGGCAGGCAAAGAACGGGCGGAAGCCTTCCCGCTGCAGGTTATCCAGCAGGGTGATGGTCGGGATATACGTGTAACGCTCACTGCGTGAAGCGTGTTTGTTTTCACTGAACACACTCGGTACCGTGCGGAACAGCTCTTCACGGGTCAGCGGGCGGTCACGGCGGATAAGGTGTGTTGCGCCAAAGCGCGAGGCCAGACGGGTCATGGTGAACTCCTGGATATAGCGTGAAAATAAAAAAGCCCCGTCGCAGTGGCGACAGGGCTCAGGGAGAAGTAGCGGATTAACAGCTCAGAAGAAAAAATCCCACACGGCGCGGGCAACGGACACGACCGCATCGCGGACACAGCGTATCAGTGTGCTGACAGGGGCAGGAATAAAGGGGCCTTCGGCTACCGTGTCCAGCGAGCGCCCTACCGCCTCACCGAACCCGTACCGGGCCCGGGACTTTACCTGCTCAGTACGGACCTCCTCACGCAACTGTGTGGACACCGGACTGCCTGCCTGTACCGGTAAATGTTTCATCATTGCTTCCGCCATCGCGGTCAGTCCCCATCCGGTCCGGGCGGAGATGGCCACCACTGGTGCTGCGGGGGAAAACAGCTTACCGATATCGATAAGTCGGCTCTGGATATTGAGGTACTGCATCGCGGACGGACTGCCTGTGAGCGCATCCCATTCATGGCAGGGTTCAATTTTATCGGCCTGGTTCACCACAAACAGCACCTTGTGCCGGTGTGCTTCGCCAATCACCTGCCGGTAGAATTGCTCATCAACGGAAAGCGCCCGGTCATCGGCTTTCATCACCCAGAGGACCAGGTCCAGCCGGGGGAGCCATTCCTGATAGAGTTGCCGGTATTCCCGGTCACGGGCAAGACTTTCCCCGACACCGGGTAAATCCACCAGCGTCAGGCTGTGCCGTCCGACCGAAATCCGGAGCCGCAGTGGCTCGCGGGTACAGGCCGAGACATCGCTGACTGCCGACACGTCCCCCTTAAAAAGGGCATTACACAGCGACGATTTCCCCGCACCGGTTTTACCGATGATGCCAATGACGGGTTCGTAATCGGTGAGCTTGCGGATGTGGTTCAGGATATGTTTTCGTATGGTGTCAGGAATGGCAGACAGGGAGTGTTCAATAACGGTAAAACCATTGTTCTCTTGCATGATTCTTTCCTTAATGAAAAAAGAAAGCGGACTCTAATAAATCAGCTTTCAGGGAAGGTCATGCTGATGACATCTATCTGAAATTATTTAAATTAATGAATGAGAAAATACTAAGAAGAATATAAAGAAATGCATAATTTATACTTCAAGCTGCAGCTGAGCTGTAAACTAGATGCTATCTGATTATGTTTCAGAAGAAAACATAATCAGTGACTTACGTGATAATAGCATGTGAAAATGACGTCACTGCATTTATTTACATAATTAAAAATATTATGTTCTCATTTTTCATCCAAGTCGAACAATCTGAATTTATTAACCACGGAGGTTAAATTCTTTATTAATGGTATTCCTGAGCAAGTCAATTAAATTTTGGTGAATAAGATAACCGGCAATACTATGTGCATTTTTCGATTTGTTGTTAACAGTTCCATCGTTCTCTATACCATCAGCAAACGTATCAATGTCTAAGTTTTTTCCCAATGTGACTATATCTGATGTGTCGAAGAAATTGACCCAGCGTTGTACATTACCAGGCTTTTTACGAGGACCTTCAAGCCTGGCTTTGAATGCTTCAAGTCCCAAGGGGGAACCTAGCGTGATAAAAAGCGGTATGTCAATTGATGCCATCTCTTTCTCCAGTTGTTGCAATATATTGAACGCAACAACCGTACCTAATGAATGAGTTATCAAGATTTGTGGGTTCTGCTCAATCATGGGGCGAACAGCTGAGTCTACCGCCCTTCGTGCTGACATCACTGTTAGATAGATGTAGGCTTGCTTTAGAAGTCGAAGAACTATTTCAGTCCGTTGAGGTGCTTTTTTTTCCAGCGCCGCCGCAATTCTCACAATACTACGCAACAGTGAGCTGCCCATAGGGACAATATCATCCGTTTCACCCGACATCACCTGCTGGACAGTAGATAAATCCAGACCGTTTGCGATGGCAATCTCATCCAGAACATCATAACAAAAATTCAGCTCCGCAGAATTAGCATTGCTAAGGTCACTTCCCATAGTAGTTGCAGAAGAGAAGCTACCCGCAGAAAACTCTGCAAGTATAGTTGCATAATAGGCCATTTGTACTGGGGTGTTCAGCAGGAGACCCGGTGCAACATCTTCAATATTATTAGTCCAAGTCGTCAATAGCTGTGCTGCAGTAAACTCTTGCTGATCAATGCCATGAATAAATAACACTGTCATGAGTTAGCCCTCAAATGAAATTTTTCAATCAGCAATTTGGCTCCAACTTTGTTGAATGATGAATATTGAGACGGCAACAGATGAGGAATGATCCTCTTCAAGCTGACATCACATAGACTATTTTCATCAGACTGTCCGGCGATAAACTGCCACCCTTGCCGTAACCAAGGCCACCACCCAGCCACTAAGCCCCTTGTTTCCCCAGTAGCTTGGCTTACCCATTTTGGTAATTGTTCCATTACGTCTGTTAGTTCACGCGCAGGAACCGCAGGAACATTAGCTATGCTACGAATCTTATATTTCCCGGGTGTGACTATGAGATGCCCCATAAGTGCTATATCAAAAGGAATAGGTTGCCGATTTTTGCAATAAAAATATGCCATACGGCGTATACTGTCAATATCACCAGTATAATCATAGAGATAACTCGAAATGGCCCCCAGCACTGGGTTATCATGTTTTCCTGATCTTAATTTAGCTGCCAGATCATCTACTTCCCTTGCATCCAGTTCCCCCATTTGAAGATCCCAGATAGCTTTAATAGCTTGTCCACGCCAAGGGATAAAATCCTCAAAATATTTAATACAGAACCATCCAGAAATACCATCTTCACTCTTAATCAGGACGGTAAATAACTCCTTATAAACGACGGCGGATGCAACAAAACCATCGGTAAATTCAATCAAGACCTGAGAAACATCATCTTTCTTGATGTCAACATTAAACATACTATAGGAATTTGACTCCGAAATTCGTTCTGAATCACCTAATGCCCATACCCGCAACGGTATTTCCCCTAGCACAATCAAATTAGGCCTGCGAAAATAACCATCGATGGTGTAATCAGATTCGAAATGGTCAAATACCCTAGCCATAAGGCACATGACATTATCTTGAAATATTGACGCATTCTGAAGCGTAACAACTTTCTTACCAGAAAGTAAAACAGCCTGGCTATTGATAGCTAAAGGATCTGGCCATTGAGGCTGGGGTAAGGCGATCGAAGTGGCTAAATCCCTCTCATGAAACACTACCTTTTGAGGCGTACTCGCGACCATAATATCTGCCTGGCAGTCAAGCCGATAGAGAACTCCAATTTCCTCCATTCTGTTGTTGGCAAAGGTTTCGAGTGAATGAGCGGATACACTATCCGGGTTGATAACATCAAACGCGGCGTGATGCCCATTAATACCTTCAAAAAGAACCGATGAAAATATACAGCGAGGAGGAGAGATTCCATCGCTAGGGAGCATATAAGCATTTCTTCCATCTCGAGACGCATTGTATCGATCAACTTTGATAGTAGTGGCAGGGCGGCGCCCCCGTCCCAAGACCTGTGTTGTCTCAATATTTTCCTGTTGTATAGCATCGGGGAATGAGCGACAGGCATCGCTGAAAATGGAAAGATTATTGATATTGTACTGATAAAGCTGGCTTTTGAGGCCCTCAACTGAAATAACCTGCATTGAGTTATACCAGTTGCTTGGCAACCAGACATGCTGTTCAGCACCAGTTCGATAACCATGCCCAGCAAAATGCAGAACAAGATGTTCGATATACTCATTAGCACAAAGCAATGACTCAAGGACGCTCTTAATCCTCGCTATTGTTACCGGTTCATTTTCATCCGTGATCTTTTCTGTAATGTACCCTGATCGCTGAGCCCAATTATAAACTTCATCTGCGGCGGTAAGTGCACCAGGAAGCAAATCAAGCCTTTCTGTTTTAGAAACACCAATTGTAAGACAAATTTTAATCATTTGATTATTTACGCTCATACATGGGCTCTTTGCACGCAACAGAACATTGTCGTAAAAGAACTCAGCCAACCAAGTTCAGAAGTTAAAGAATCGTAAAGAGTGCCTCAACAGGAGGTTATCCAGTGAGGTAAATTATACCTACACATTGATGAAAAAATCCCTAAGGAAGGTGCGAATAAGCGGGGAAATTCTTCTCGGCTGACTCAGTCATTTCATTTCTTCATGTTTGAGCCGATTTTTTCTCCCGTAAATGCCTTGAATCAGCCTATTTAGACCGTTTCTTCGCCATTTAAGGCGTTATCCCCAGTTTTTAGTGAGATCTCTCCCACTGACGTATCATTTGGTTCGCCCGAAACAGGTTGGCCAGCGTGAATAACATCGCCAGTTGGTTATCGTTTTTCAGCAACCCCTTGTATCTGGCTTTCACGAAGCCGAACTGTCGCTTGATGATGCGAAATGGGTGCTCCACCTTGGCCCGGATGCTGGCTTTCATGTATTCGATGTTGATGGCCGTTTTGTTCTTGCGTGGATGCTGTTTCAAGGTTCTTACCTTGCCGGGGCGCTCGGCGATCAGCCAGTCCACATCCACCTCGGCCAGCTCCTCGCGCTGTGGCGCCCCTTGGTAGCCGGCATCGGCTGAGACAAATTGCTCCTCTCCATGCAGCAGATTACCCAGCTGATTGAGGTCATGCTCGTTGGCCGCGGTGGTGACTAGGCTGTGGGTCAGGCCACTCTTGGCATCGACACCAATGTGGGCCTTCATGCCAAAGTGCCACTGATTGCCTTTCTTGGTCTGATGCATCTCCGGATCGCGTTGCTGCTCTTTGTTCTTGGTCGAGCTGGGTGCCTCAATGATGGTGGCATCGACCAAGGTGCCTTGAGTCATCATGACGCCTGCTTCGGCCAGCCAGCGATTGATGGTCTTGAACAATTGGCGGGCCAGTTGATGCTGCTCCAGCAGGTGGCGGAAATTCATGATGGTGGTGCGGTCAGGCAAGGCGCTATCCAGGGATAACCGGGCAAACAGACGCATGGAGGCGATTTCGTACAGAGCATCTTCCATCGCGCCATCGCTCAGGTTGTACCAATGCTGCATGCAGTGAATGCGTAGCATGGTTTCCAGCGGATAAGGTCGCCGGCCATTACCAGCCTTGGGGTAAAACGGCTCGATGACTTCCACCATGTTTTGCCATGGCAGAATCTGCTCCATGCGGGACAAGAAAATCTCTTTTCTGGTCTGACGGCGCTTACTGCTGAATTCACTGTCGGCGAAGGTAAGTTGATGACTCATGATGAACCCTGTTCCATGGCTCCAGATGACAAACATGATCTCATATCAGGGACTTGTTCGCACCTTCCCTAACACTACCAAAATTTGCTCCTCATTTTTTCTTTTGCTTGGCTCACTGATCACCCTTGTCAAAATCTACTAGAGGATCTTCATCCTGCATGGATTCTATTAAACCAGCAGCAATTCACTAACTACAACGATGACCTTCTATCTTTCCTGCCAGGCCAAGATCAGCTCCATCAATACCCTGCGCAACGCTTTATTATCATCCCCCTGTAACTGGATTACCTTGATAAGAAGCTCCATATGGCTGTCTTTGTCAGGTTTTATATTCTTGATAATATTCATACATTGAATATTTACATCACTTGGAATATCGCTTTTTCCTGTTAAATATTTAGAAACCTGAGATTGACTCCTGCCTATAAGAATTGAAAAATCATGTTGATTTAACTCAGTTTTATTCATTGCCAGTTTAATGATTTCAGAGCCACTAAGAACAAGCATAGGTATTTTTCTTCAAGTTAGGAGAGATAAATTATTCTTTTAACGAATTACAATGTCAAATTGATATATACTGCTATTCATAATATTCTTAGTGCAAGTATGCTGTGCAACAGGTGCAGCGAGGGGTGGTGTATGGCTCGGGCCGATTTAGTTCTTAATCTGGTAGAGACAGGTATGCGTGGAGACCTGCCTCGATTTAAAAAAACAGCAGAGGCCATCGCTGCTGAGGCTTCGGCACGCCATCAGCATATTCTTGCTGACAAACTCAAAACACTTCTTACGGCAACACCTAGTGTTGAAGAACGTCGTTTCACGCGGGATGAATCCTTACAAAATGCGTTTTACGAAATTCAGCCGCAGAGGGTGTTGTCGGACTTGGTACTGCCGGATGAGGTGATCAACCTCATCAGTGAAGTCATTGAAGAACATGCTCGCCGTGATCTGCTACGTTCATTTAATCTGGAGCCCCGCCATAAACTACTATTTTGTGGTGCACCTGGTAACGGTAAAACAACGCTTGCAGAGGCACTGGCGAACCATCTTTCCGTGCCTTTCTTTACCGTCAAGTATGAAGGTATCATTACCAGTTACCTAGGGCAAACCGCTCAACAAATCGATAAGCTCTTCGACTTCATCAAAACTCAGCGCTGTGTGGTTTTCTTTGATGAATTCGATGCTATTGGCAAAGAGCGCGAGGATGCCAACGATAACGGTGAGATGAAACGAGTAGTCAATTCGTTGCTCAAACAGATTGATATGCTACCGAGCCATGTCGTTGTTATTGGTGCCACTAACCACGAATCAATGTTAGACAGAGCTATTTGGCGTCGTTTTCAGGTTCAGGTCACAATTCCGTCTCCTACCAAAATAATGGCAGAAAAATGGTTCAAGAAATTTGAGTCACGGATCGGTCACTCATTGGGTTACACCCCATCAACACTTGCAGCAAAACTTGCTGGTCTGAGTTTTGCCGAATTGGAAGAGTTTGGCTTGGATGTTCAGCGCAAATACGTTCTTGGACTACCTCACAGCGATAATAAAATTAAAGATATTACTAATCACTGTCTAAAATATTGGATAACACGCTACAAACCGGAAAAATAATGCAACCTAATAGGGAAATACGGATATGGCTTTGAATCCCATTCTTGTATTTAATAAACCAGATGTTGACGGAGAAAAAGGTAAATTAAGAGGTGGCTCCCCACCGATCACACATCCTGGTTTTGATAAGCAATCCGATGTTTTTTTTCCAAAAATTGACGCACTACGGCAAAAGTTTGCTGAGCATATTCGGCTGTCTGAAACAGCAGATGGCCTGACTCCAGAAAAAGTTCTGGTCCTTGAAATTGCCGGGGATCCTCAAAATCTGGCTAAAAGGCTCTCTAAAGTTGAAGGGTTCGAATTCATGACCTCGGTCATTCTGGACCGGAAGTATCAGGATGATGAGTTTTATGCGACCGATAGTCATGGCGTTCGTAAACCTTTAACTAAAATTGCTTACCTTACGATGAGCAATAAAGATGGCCTTGATAAACTTTATAGTATCTGGAAGAAATTCAGAGATAAAAAAATTCTGGAAAGGGGACATGCTCCTCTTATTCACGCCTTTGAACAGCTTAAAGACATTCGTTTCTGGGATACAAAAGACAGGTTGGCAAATACTTTCCTGCTTGAAGACTGGCAAGAACGAATTCGTGAGGCTGAACAGGGTGATGATTATGATATCCCTTTTGAAATCGAACTTTGGTACCGAGACAATCCAGTGGAGCGTCAGCAGGCTCAGGATCGTATCGAGCGCCTCATAAGACAGTGCGGCGGACATATATCCTATCCTTACTTTCACGCTGGTATTCATTACCATACCCTTGTCGGCCAGCTACCTATCAGCCAGGTCAGTGACATTATCGCCGCAGGTGGCACATCCATAGAATTGATGCGCTGTGATGACATCATGTTTTTCCGCCCTCTGGGTCAGTGCAACGTCACCATACCGGAGGACGAGGCGCTTTTATCCTTGCCTGGGGAAGTTGAGCCAGCAGAAGATTTTGGTGACAACTTGCCTGTTGTTGCGCTGCTGGACGGTGTTCCTCTCTCGAATCACGAAGCACTGAGAGGTCGCCTGATCATTGATGATCCTGATGAATTTGATTCTCTGTACCGTTCTCCTCAGGAACACATGCACGGGACAGCTATGGCATCCTTGATTCTGCATGGCGATCTTAATAATCCTGAGGAAGGTTCCCTGTTTCGTCCACTGTATGTCAGGCCCGTTATGGCTCCAGAGCGAGAACAACGTAGTGGCCCGAGACAGGAACAAATTCCTTCATTTGTTCTACCAACGGATCTTGTTCACCGTGCTGTGTTACGCATGAAAAAAGGGGATGCTGAAAACGAGCCAACGGCTCCTGAGGTCGTTATCATTAACTTTTCAATTGGCGACCGAGCACGGGCTTTTGATGTTCAAATGAGTCCACTGGCCCGTATGCTTGATTGGCTGGCAGTAACCTACAACGTACTGTTTGTTGTCAGTGCTGGTAATAATGATCAAAAAGTCTTTCTTGAGGGGATACGTGAGAAGGAATTTGCAGGACTGACGCCAGTTCAAAAGGAAGAGCATTCCCTGAGAGCCATTGAAAAGATGCGCCCAGTGAGACGACTCTATTCCCCTGCCGAGTCAGTTAATGCCCTCACCGTCGGAGCTGTTCACGCTGATGGTTATCGGGATGCACTTGCTCCCAATCAGATTGACCTCTTTGTCACCCCCGGACTTTTCAGCCCATTGAACCCAATCACGTTTGGCAAAAACAGGTCTGTGAAACCAGAAATTCTGATGCCTGGTGGACGGCAAACCTTTTTGAATAAAACCTTTGAGGTAATGAAAGAAATTACGCTGGATCTCAACCGTAGCAATAGGCTGGGACCTGGAATGAAAGTCGCTTTACCTTCTCCAAACCCCGGAGAACTCAGTGGTTATGGTTATACATCCGGAACCAGTAATGCAGCAGCACTAGCAACCCGGCGCCTGGCAATGCTGTATGAAACCGTCAGAGATATGAAAGAGTTCTCAGACAATGGAGCTTTGTCTAAAGCGCCGGAGGCCGTTATTCTCAAGGCCTTAATTTTACACGGAGCTGAACAGGGTGAATTAGCAAAATCAGTACTTGAACGCTATTTCAGGACCAATGATAATAAAAGTTATTTTAAATCTGAACTGACACAGTTTATGGGATATGGTGTGGTGAATGAGCTCCGAATCCATGCTTGTCTGGATAATCAGGCCACACTGATCTACACCAATATTATCAAACATGATGAAGGGCAGGACTATTATTTTCCTCTTCCCGCGTGCCTGTCTGCTAATACCCTAAAACGAAGACTGATTGTTACGCTGGCATGGCATTCCCCGGTTGATCATTTGCATCATGATTACCGTGATGCGCAACTTTGGGCAACACCAGTGTTCGGCACCATAAATGCCAACAACTGCGACTATTACCAGCATTACACGATGAACGGTACGGTCTTCCATGAAGTTAGAAGAGGTGCTGATGCTGCTAACTTTACCAGCGGGGACACCATGGGAATAAAAGTCAGTTGCGTTAGCCGTAAGAAAGATAAAAAACTTTCTGTTCCTTATGCCTTGATTGTAACACTGGATGCGCCAAGTAGTGATTTGCCGATATATGAAGAAGTCAAGCAGGGGCTGGTAGTTGATGCACAGCAGCGGATTCAAAATTAAATTCTAATATCAGTAGGATACCAGTAAAATTGCACCGTAATTAGAAACGAGGTGTTGTGGTAGATTCTGAAGGATTTTTATTCATTAATAATGCCGGGGAAGTCATTTTAACCATCCTGCTAGTTGTAATGAACACCCCGGATGAGAATTGTGTTGAACGCTTCCACTTCATTAGAAGTTTAATTTAGAGATAAAGGAAAGACGTTTAATTTTCTTAAACGTAAAAACAACATAATAGATGCAGAGACGGTGCTCAGCTCAACCAGTAGATCACGCTGACATTAAATGATGAGAAGTTGTCAATCCCAGTGTACCTACCTTAAATTAAAAATGAGTCTGAGGCAGAAAATATAGGCATCGGACCACTTATTTACATCAGGAATGTGGACCACAAAGCAGGAACATATTCATTATCTATTAATGGAAAAGTCATGGGGTACCTTCTGGAAGTTCTACTTCCACGAAGTTCCCCCTCTTCCTCTACAATTAGGAACATGGCAATACAAATAATTTCTGAACCTTCAAAAGACAGCGTGTCAAAAAACATTCAAGAAACAGGCCTCATGCCGGACTTACTTTTTGGGAGTATCAATAAAGATTGAAACTATTTGCTATAAGTTTATTAAAGTCATTCTGCCTTGACCATTAATAGCGAATATACTGTAAGGCGATAACCTACAAAGTTATTTAGGCCTTTCTATCCATATGAAAAGCCTTCTTCTTAAAAAAGTTATACTCGGCTACATCCAAAGTTACGTTCACAATCACCAAAGACCTTGCTCTTAGTTTTGGTGAGGTAATCTATTCGATTCAATAAGTCACTCGGATAGACACCATTTAGAATATCATCACGATTCAAAACATATTTACCATTATCAGGGAAATGTACCAGACCCGGCCCATCTTCTGGTTCCAGATTTAATGCACTGCTCCAAGCAATCATTATCATTGTTCGCAGAGTACCCTGCTCCAGATTATAATCCCCCAAGTGATAGTAAGCATCCTTGTTTAGAAAAAGAAATACATGAAAATGGCGTTTGCCATTCTTGGTAAACTCCCTCACCCATGCATAGCGGAGCGTATTCTGATGCACCCGCTTATCTTCTTTACGTTTACGCTGCTCATCTGCTGCCAGTTTAGCTTTCAGTGAATTGGTAAACCTTGATATTGAACCTGAATCAGTATTAGCGATACAGGAAATGGTATCACCATTATCCAAAATAACTGGGTCATGGAGATCCACCCGTATTGCCAGTGTACGGTTGTGTTCTTTAACAGCTCTGTTAATAACTTCAATAATTCTTTCTTTGTATGATTTAACATGACTTCCAAACTCGCTCTCGTAGAGATTCATAATAATTTACACCTTGATGGATAGTAGTCATCGCATTGCTGCATATGGTTTATTAGCGTGATTGATATACTGAAATCATGACTATCGGAATATATGAAAACCGATAGCCTAATATAATAACTATCCGACATTATTTTTCAGAAAAATAATAGATACAGCCTGCAATGACTGATTAAAAGTAACTCTGTAATTAGTTGCAATGACAACTTCTTGATAAAAATAATGTTCTCACTGTATCTTTGGACCATTCGTTATATAAAACCATCAACAGGTTGAATGAAAATTGTTTTTCCTCTTTGCCATGTTTGTACTTTATTTTGCGAGTAAAGAGTACTGAGCAGTTCATTCAATTTACTCCGGTTTCTGAACCGGTTCGGACCATATTGCAAGATAGTGTTTTTTCTGATGTACGGCACAACACACTGAAAACAATGACTTTTAATCCAGACCAATAGTTCATCTGCTTCTGAACTTACGAGTACAAACTCTTCACGTTTAGAGAATAGTTGTACATATTCTTCAGCATACCATGCACTTATTTTTACAGCAGCTTCAACTGCACCTAAAGAAATATCACCTTCACCATAATGGAAGTAATGTAGCAACGCAGCAATTCTTGCCATATTCTCTGCAACTTTAGATGCATAATCTTTAAAATCTGACAGAAAACCAAGAAACCCCATTTGCGACTCAACCTTGTTATAGAATACAATCCATCGTTGTTCAGCTTCAGAACTAAAACGCAGGCAAATCCGTTCAGTTTTACCATTAAAGGAGATGCTATTGTTTACAATTTCCATCAATCTTTTATGAAACTCGGGTAAATGTTCCGTAGATACGGCGGGACTGGTTATCTGCCTTCCCCCTTGTGTTGAGATGGGTTGACAAACCAGACAACGGGCAAAAAAACCAATACCCTTTGCCATATCTCCTTTACGTTCAAGATATCCCCTAAATACTTCAGGTTGAACCATCAAAGAAAGAGTCAGTCGGGCATCCCGAATTAATAACTCAGGTGAATTTTTTCTTTCTACGGAGAATGTCGAACCATCCCACAGCTTGTTAATAAATGGAAGCTCATTCAAACCATAACCATTAAATATGGTTCCAGCCTCGTCAGACATGATGCGAACAGAGCGCCAAGGACCATTCAGGTAGTTTTTTATAGCTGCAGGAGTTGCGTCATTAAATATCAATTTGTACCTTGTTGGTGCTGATGGGCAGGAGAAAAGCAACTGTTTAATCTCTTCTTCCGTATCTGAAACATCCTTACCACGGCGAATTTCAGATTTCATCTTTGATAGTAATGCTTTCTTCTTACTCTGAACAGTCTCCATCTCAACATGATACGCAGACACTTCCCGTAAATAGCGTTCATAGTGACTTTCCTCGAGCTGATATAATGGTTTTAATAGAAGTTTATCAACTGTACTCTTTCGCTCCCCAGATTCGGCTAACGTTAATAAAAAAAGAGATGTGGAACTACGAAGGTTCTCCAGCCTACACACATCAATGCGGTTTTGACAAACAAGTGAAATAACCCCAAGGGCAGATGCAGCAATTAAAGAAATTGGTGCCTGTGTTTGCGTCTGTACTTCATAAATGGCATTCCTTATTGTCGGTGGAAAAGCATCCATAGGGAAAGTATTACTGCCAAGCATAAAAACCTCCAGATGAATAAGTTTAGATTAAACAACAGTATCGTAGCTATTCCGCTACAAATAGCAGAAATAGCAATGTGAACACTATTTCATCAAATAAAAATGCAAGATAAATATTAAAAAACACCTTCATTAACGCTCATTGATCCAATAAAGAAGGTCGCTTAACAACCATCCACAGGATTTCGATCCAATAGATTTGCGCAAAGGAAAATGCCCAGCCCGCTCTAACTTCCAGGCAGTTGAACGAGAAATAGACGTAATATGCTGACGTTCACGCTCTCGTACTAAACGATCACTTTGCTCGCCGTAACTTCGCAAAATTTGTAAACGCTGTTCTGGTGTAGGATTACCGAATGTAGCCATCATACTGCCTCCGTGTTTTAGTCAAACGAAGGATGAACCACCTCGTATACAATTGACAGAAGATGAGGACTTATTAAGGTAACAGGGCTTAATGAGGGGCTTAATGAGGGGCTTAATGATAAACAGAAAATAGATAACTCTATGTTTACATTTGTTTTTATCTGTCCATTTACACAGCAGTGGCATAAACATAGTTTCTTAAATGAGTACATCTCAGATAATGATGCCACACTGCAAAGATTGTTAATCCTAAGCGTATACGTGACCTTTGACACATCCGCGACTCAGGGGAGAAATCATACCGGATCATAATACCATTGCAGTGGCTGCTTTATGCTGCTCCTGATCTGAGGGAGTTGTCATGGGGTGCTGACCGGCATTCCCATGAATCATCTCTATAAACCAAATGTATAATGTTGCTAAGGTGACCAGCCCCGTTGATAAGCAGCATCGAGTTCAGCAATTTGACGCTTAGTTTTGTCTAATAACTTTTGACATACTTTTTATTTATCAAATTTTTTGAGCCATCGACTTATCGTTGCCGAGTTAAAAGTGTGACCGGGCAAAATATCTTCAGCATCTTCAGTTAAGATATTGGCAATTTTCTCGCTAACGGCTTTACCATTTTTATCTAAATAATGTTTTTTTATCATAATGTATAGTGCTGCACTTTCTGGTTTTGATACTCTTGTTTGTATTTCCTTATCATCAACCTCTTTTCTTAAATCAATTCTTTCATTCACCTGAGAGGTTATTTTCAGAAGATCATCTCTTTTAATAAAAAAATCAACTTTACTTACAGGAATATCCTCTTCAAACGTAAGATAATCGCCATCCACCCCATAAACGAAAAAGGTTCCAGAGCGCATACTTTTTATTTCAGCGTGTAAGTTACCAGCAAAATAAAACCCCGTACCAGAGCCAGTTAATAAACTCGGCTTTGCCTCCCAAAACCCATGAGCAACGCCCTTATAGGAGCACCGCACGGATGAGAAAATAGAATTATCGAGAACATTCTCAATACAAATAAAATCTTCCCTTCCAGTAACAAATATGCCTACCATTTCCTCAGAAATATCAAAGCTCGACATATACCGATCAAGTGGCGAACCAATCTCACTAATGCATGAAGTTATATCACCACTCATATTTCGATATATTTTACCACTCACGGAATCCAATTTTATATATAAATGAACCTCGTGAATTAACCATTTTTTTAAAAGAGAATCAGATTCTAATCCAGCAAATTCACTCATCTCTCTTAGTGAGACAAAATCCGAAGAAGAACACATTTCCACCATCCTTTTATTTTCAAATAATCAACAGACATATATTATCCGCATATTTAAAAAAAACAAACACAAACCTTTGTTTTCATACAAAAAAAATGAATTAAGAACTATAAATTATCGGCATAATGTCTAGCAACCTTATGCTATTAAAATAATTCAATTTTACATGAACGTGTTGCTATAAGTAGGTATAGACACTTTGAATTACCCCATTTAAACCCAATTACGGATTGTCCCCAATGTACAGCTGGTGCAGTACAATTGGGGAAGGTTAAATAAATCAGATATGCCATTATCATTCATTTCTATTAAAATTATATTTTTTAACACTATCACCGCCGACTAAACAGACTCACAACATTGCTCTCTTTCTGCCGCTGATAGTGGTTAACCCGATCCTCCCAGATCTCAAGCGCCCTGCGCTTTTCAGGCAGGTAATCATAGCGATCATAGTGTTTCGAGCTGACGTCGTTCAAAGCGTGATTCTGAATACGGTCGCGGATCTCTTTACTGATCCCAGCTTCCCCCATCAGAGTCTTACAGGTCCGACGTAAATCTCGCGCTGTGAATACTTTAAACTCTGGATTAAAGGCCCGGAAATACATGATGGAACGCGCCAGACTGTCGGTACGCACCGGGCGTTCACTGTTGGTTGATAGCGGGAAAATATAAGGACTGTTACTTTCCTTCGTCAGCTCTTTCACTGAGGCTAATTCCTGTAGTGCCGATTCAGTCAGCGGAATCAGGTGCTCACGCTTGTTTTTCGATACATCGGCTATGACCAACAACGTCTTTTGCTGCCAGTCAATCGCGCTCCACTGGCTGGCAATCATTTCAAACGGGCGCTGCCCGCCAGCATAAACGCAGAAGCGGATAAGGTGCTGCATCAACGGCCCAACGTTAGTTGCCTGAGCGAATTGCTCCATTACAAAACGTAGCTCTTCCAGCGTTAACCATGTATCACCTACTTTTTCCGCAGAGGACTGCTTTGGTATGGCCGATACCGGATTAACTTCAAGCCCGAACGTAATGCCCACACTGGTATTCATCGGATCGTTATCGGCTTTAAGGCCGTAGTTAAATGCAGCCATTAAGTAGGAACGAATTCGGTTTGCATGGACCACCGCATCACGCTGGATAATACCTGACAAGATCGTTTTGATCTGTAAGGGCGTGACATCCTTCGCTTTGGTTTCTCGGGGTATAACTGTATAGCACTCTTTTTCCAGACGCTTCAGGACATCGGCCCAGGTCCGCTTATTGTCGAGCTTCATCTTGTTAACGTAGCCGTGCACCAGTTCTTTAAACGATCCCTGCGAACGATGAAGCTGCATGATGTGCTGCTCGGCCAGGCGCTGTTGCTCAAGCTCTTGCTGGGGTTCTTTTCCTTCAACAAGCCAGGCGCCATACTTTTTCGCCAGCTCATTGGCCGTCACCAGTTTCATCTCAGGCCAGATGCCTAACTGAATGAATCTTTCTTTCTTCCCTTTCTCAACGTAGTAACGGAAATAAAAAATTTTGCTGCCTGAAGGCTGAACCTTAACGCCAAGCCTACCGGTACCACGCTGAGCGCTGTTGCTCCACACGTAGTACGCCGTGCTTTTTGTCTTCAATCCACGTATAGCAGTCTCGGTGAGATTAGCGGCCATAAGGTTACCTTTATGAGAATAAGCGTTACCTGACCCGATACCCATTTCGGGTCAGGTAACGGGTCAGGTAAGGATAGTACAATGGGGAAACGAGACAACCAATCAGAAACAAGAAAACTTAATAACTAATTGATTATAGACAATTAAAAATACAAATAGAGACAATGACGAACAATTAAAAACAAGCCAGTTTTATGACTCATAATCGCTTGGTCGCTGGTTCAAACCCAGCAGGGGCCACCAAATTAAAGGGCCTGTGTGAAAACACAGGCCCTTTGGCGTATTAAAACCCAGGTGAATAGCTAAACGAGACGCGCTTAACTTGCCGGGTCAAATTCGGCGTTCATTCGCGCGCGCAGCTCTTCCTTCATATACGAAGTAAAGTATTCAGGATTTTTAATCACCACCCGGTCAGCAGACTCGATTTTATCCGCCCATCCCGCCACTTTTTTTGTGAACTCAGGGTTCCACCCTTCCCGCTCTCCTCGCGCAATAATCTCCTCGGCATGAGCCGGGACACCAAGGTCTTTCAAATACTTAAACATCCCCTTCACCGTACTCTCATCCATGGAATGCGGCGTTGAGGCTGACGTGTTCATACCGCCAATGAAGTCTAATGCTTTATCAATTACTGTTGGCATATTCGTATCCTTAAACTAACCATCTAATAATCACCTCTTCACTATGACCTGAAATGGCGAAGAGTCTGCAATTGATGATTAAATCTGTTACCTGGCCCCAAAATCAGCGTCGTATGTGATGTTTTTCTGCTCGATGACGCCCCCCAAAAGTACAAACGCTTTTTCGCATCTACCGGAACGTTACTGCTTCCCCAGCCGATCATTGCGCTGACGGCCAGTACTACCATCAAGAAAGGTCAGAAGCACATACACGTCATGCTGTTATAGGGTTTACAAATATGCTGGAAAATCCAGTAAGCTAGTTCTGTACCTGGCTATCGTCGGCAAGTCTTACGTGGCGGGCTATCATGTTCGGTGAGGTATTATATGAGTTGTAAAAAATGAAACGTGCAATTTTATGGCTTTTACAGTCATATATCTATTTAGTTCCTTTCATCCTCATCCTGGCGGGCGCCTATATATTTGCGCGCTTCATACCTGATTATTTCGGAATAATGACTTTTTTGTGGATCGTCATTGTCACCTTTTTTTATGTCAAATATAACCGATGGTATTAACAGAGACAGGTACCTTTTGCACTTCCGGCCAAACAGATATTCGACTGATGAATGATGGCTCAAAGACGCACGCAGGGGCTCACGGTTGTATTCTGACAATCAATCTTCCGTGATTTCCCGCACCTCATTCAGTTTTTGTGAACCGATAAAAATCGAATATTTCTGTCCGGTATGGCCGGTGAACGCGATCGGTGTCCCGGTTCAGACTGAAATCACATAAATGCCGTATCATGCTCCCGGCTGTACGCATCCCTCACGAACTCAACCCAGGATGAATCCCCGTTCGGCTTGCACAGCGCTTTCCAGAATACGTCGTCAAAACAACCCGTCAGGAAAAGATAGCGGCATACATTCATTAACTCATCGGGACGCCAGTCGCGCGCACCGCCAACGCCCATCAATTCGGACTCCAGACAGCTATAGGTCAAGTGGTCCTCTTCATCTGCCCATGCCCGATTGAGGCGTTCGTAAATCGATGCGCCTTTCTGCGCCGTAATCTCAAAATAGTCACCGTATAACTCATGAGGAAGATACTGATGTTCGCCTCCCAAATCGTGCAAAAACGGATAAACGCCGGATTCCCAGGCAAAAATATATGCGTCGGTATATTCCTTATGATGCTTTCCCAAATGCATGATCTGAATTCGCTGCTGCGTGAACATGGCTTTCATTATGTGTTGATCAGACATCGAACCTGGCTCCTTTTCGAATGCGACAGTCATTTTCGGCTCTAAGGTAATGCACAACGTACCAGGCCGCCAGCGGTGAAAACGTGGCAACATGAGCGTTTTGTCTATTTTGAGAATTAGCCCCCAATCCCGAGACGACTTCATCCCAAATAAGGTTACAGCGCGCCTGAATTTATCGGCATGTTAATGCTGCTAAAAAAACATTTCTCGTTGCTAAATACATCGCCACGTTTTAATTACACGTTGTAATTATTCACATCAAGAATATCTCATATCATCACTGTGAATACGTAAAAGCCCGATTTTTGGCGGGGTGAAGTTTGCCTGTTCGCTGTCTAAAATAAGGAAACTTTAACGTTTCCTTTGCCGTTGGTCAGTAACGACAGCAAGCGAAAAACCGATAAAAACAAATTAAATCAATAAGTTAAAATATAAAAATGCACTTCCGTTCGTTCCATACAGTCCAGAATATTACGTGAGTATCTTTGTCTGGTCTGAATATTGTGTGGCGAAACAGGTCCACACAAAGGGGAAAAAACCCGTTTGTTAGCCCTGGGAGTCCAGGAATAATCCTGGATTAATACTTTGTACTCATCATTACAAGGAATGAAAAATGACGCTGCCCGGACTCAACCCCGAAGCAAATATGCCTGGCTATGATTTTGCTCGCTTTAGCGGTAAAGGTGCGACAGATTTCAATTTCGATGCGCTTGGTGCAGCGATGGACTGCACACGTGATTTTGCGCAGGCTGGAATTATCTACGCCGATGGCCCGGAGCGATACCTCGTACGCCCCAGTAAACGTCACCCGAACGGACAAAGCGGCATCGTCACGCATGTGGTTGTCACAAAGCCTCCCGCACAAGGGTCAAAAACCACTGTGGGTCAGTCGTTGACCGATGCCGTTTCCGCAACCTCTCTCGGCCCGGAAATCGCCTCTACCGTCCTCTCCTGCGGCGCGATGATCATTACCGCCGGGGTCATGGCCACTGCGGGGGCTGCCGTCCCGCTCACTGCCGGAGCCAGCGGTGCGCTGGTGGCATTGGGTTATGCCGGTGCGGCTGCCACAGGTTTACAATGCATTAACGGTCTCTACCGTTTGTATGACCTGGTGGAGAATGGCGGGGAAGATGTGGCCTGGCTGGATTCGCAAGGCTGGTATAACGCCACCTCTACCGCGCTCGATCTTATCTCGCTGGCAAGCGCTGGCGGCGTACTGAAAGAGGTTGTCACGACGTGGCGCGCAATGAAGTCCGTTTCATCATTGAAAGCGTCTCAATGGCTGAAAGAGTACCCCCGTCAGGATCGCAACCGCCTGACGGAGCTCATCATCAAGCTGCAAAATCCTGGCATCAGTAATAAGGAAATCAAAGCCCTTATCCGCGCAGGCATCTACCCGAAACGCTTCCCGGTTGAACCCGTACAGGTCGAACTTACCCGACAACTGGGCAACCTGGTCACCAGTGCGGCCGCGCTGGCAGGAAGCGCGGTAAGTGGCGTCGTTGCTTCGCCGGGTAATATACCCAAAACCGGGCGATACATTGCGGACGGGATCCCCAAAGCAAGCCGCTATATTGTGGGCACCATTCAGTCGCTGGCGGTACTGTAATGCGCCTGACCACGCTCATTTCTGGTTGGTTTTTTTGTGATCTGCTGGCGCATGGCAGGGAGATGGAGCAGGTTATTGCCCGCGGCGATAACAGTCTGTTGCAGCATTCAACGCCAGAACTGGAGCGCTGGTTTGATAAGCCACCGTCTGAACTGCCCCGCCAGAACGGATTTCCGCTGGCGTTTGTACTGCTGTTTTTTCTGATAGCCTTCGCCTGTAATTTACTGACGCTGATGTCGATGCTGCCCAGGCAGACGCCGCCAACAAGGGCGCTTCTCTTCTTTCTGCCTGCAATCCTGTTTATTTTCAGCAACCTGACTGCCACCTGGCTTATCGCGCGCGGTAAAACATCCGGACTGGCGTGGTATGGCCTGGTGCATGGTGTTCTTACCGTGCTGAGCGCGGTGCTTCTGGCGATCACCGTGCTGAATGGGCAGATGCATCATGCGGTCATTATGCTGGTGGCAATACTCATCATGTTGGCCTGCCGCTATGTGCTTAATGGAAGAGGGTTTATTTTATTCGTGCTCTATAGTCGCACGCAGCGTATCGCCACATTGTCTCGCGGGATGCGCATACGATCGGGTCAGTAAGGGCAACAAAGCCGCCATGCGTTACGCGCTGGCGGCTTTTTACGTTAATGGCAATAACCCGATGCTAAAGGTAATCAGTCCGGGCACAATGCCAGGTGAATTCGCTATCACCATCGGCCAGTTTTTCCTTTCATTCAGTACCCGTACGTTACCCACAACAACATGCGCTTTTGCGTAAAACATCACGCTTCGCCTTATGACGTGTGAATATTCACTCCGCGTTAACGCGTCGGGCAACTGACTCCCGGCTCACCAGGGTTCCCTGATGGGAAAACACAGTTTTTTCATCGGGATGCAGTACTATTTCGACCGCATCGCGGATCATTTCGTCCATCGGGACATGGATAGTGGTCAAAGAAGGCGTGTAATACTTACCAATCACCGAATCATCGAACCCGGCCAGCGAAATCTCCCCCGGCACCGTTTTCCCCGCATCCTGAAAGGCTTTCGCCAGGCCAATGGCCATATCGTCATTGGCTGCCAGCACGCAGGTAAACGGGACATTGAGCGCCAGCAGCTGGCGTCCCGCCTCATAACCGCTTTCGGTGCTCCAGGCGCCCCGCACCACCAGTTGTGGATCAGGGCTGATACCCGCTTTTCGCAACGCATCGCGGTAGCCGCGTAAACGGCGCTCGCCGGTGGGCGAACCACATACTCCGGCCACGAATGCTATCCGGGTATGCCCCTGGGCCAGCAAATGTTCCACCATTTCTTCGCTGCTGCGGCGATGATCGGTAAACACGCAGCGGTTTCGGTTTCTGATAAGTTCACGATTAATGACAACTATCGGCGTCTGGTTGCCGTCAATGATGTCATCCAGCTCACTGACCGACAGATATTTGGGATAGATCATGATGGCTTCGCAGCGAAGCTCGAGGAGCAAACCAATGGCATCGCGCTCGTCCTGAGCACTGTGTTTCCCGTCTGCAAGCACCAGTTGCCGGCTATGACCTTCACTGCGGGTCGCCGCCTGATATACCATGCTTGAGAAGAACGGGCCGTTGTACAACCCGTTGGTGATAACCAGCCCAATCGAATTCGTTTTGTTATTAGCAAGATTGCGCGCCAGCTGGTTGGGCCGATAGCCGGTGTCAGCAACGGCCTGTAAAATTTTGGCCTTCACCTCTTCCCGGACAAACACCTTACCGCTTAACGCGCGCGATACCGTCGCCTTTGACACTCCTGCCATTCTGGCGACGTCCAGTATCGTTACCATAAGAAAACCTCGATCAATGGGTGGCTCACACCGAGTCGGGAACATCCAACTCAGAAACATGCTGCAAAAGCGTGCGACTCGCGAAGCCCGACGGGTTACGCCGTGGCTTCGTTGACACCATGTTCGTGCGCCCGTGTCTCCTTATGCAAGAGACATCAGCGGCGCCCCCCGACCGATCGCGCCATCAAGCTGATGCTTTGTCAGCGTGAAATCTTCACTGTTCACCACCAGGACCGGGGTTGTCAGGTCATAGCCTTCGCGTTCGATGCTGGCTTTGTCGAATTCAAGAAGAGGCGTACCCGCTTTGACCACATCCCCCTCTTTCACCAACGGACGGAAATGTTGCCCCTGCAGGTTGACGGTATTTAACCCAACATGGATCAATAACTCAGCACCATTATCGCACAATAACCCAATGGCATGATGTGACTCGATCACGGTCGCTACCGTCGCGTCGCACGGAGCCACCACTTTTCCTTCTTCCGGCTTGATGGCAATACCATCGCCAAGGGCTTTTCCGGCAAAAGCATCATCTGCCACGCTCTCCAGCGCGACCACTTCGCCTTTCAGCGGGCTAAGCATCTCTATCCCGCTTACCGCTGCGACATGGGGCGTCGCCTGTGATTTAACCGCATCAGCGGGTTGGCTTTCTTCTTCGTTCGCCGGGTCTTCGAAGCCCACGAACTGCACCATCACAATTGTTAGCACGATACAGGTTCCGGCGCCCACCAGTTCGCCGACAAACGACATTGGCGCATTCGGACTGATGGCGTTAACCAGGGTAAACAGACCAGGTAACGCAGCATAGGCGTAGTACAGGCTACCGAAGAGGCTGGCGACGACCGCGCCAATCGCCCCGCCGATACAGCCACAAATAAACGGCTTTTTAAAACGCAGCGTCACGCCGTAAATTGCCGGTTCGGTGATACCGAAAATCGCCGTAATCCCGGCAGACACGGAGGTCGCTTTTAACTGGGTATTGCGGGTTTTCAGGAACACACCAAACACCGCCGCCATCTGGCCGATAACCGCAATGGTCTGGTAAGCCTGGAAAGAGTCGTACCCCTGGGTGTCGAAATTCGCCATGATTACCGGCGTTATTCCCCAGTGCACCCCGAAAATAACAATAATCTGCCACACCCCGCCAATTACCGCCGCCGCAACCGCCGGCGCCGCATGGAACAAGGCGTTATAGCCATTTGCCACCCCCATTGCCGCCCAGGTGGTAAGGGGGCCAATAACAATCAATGTCAGCGGCACAATGACGACAAAACAGATCAATGGCGTAAAAAGCGGGCTCACGACTTCCGGGATCCATTTTTCTACCCGGCGTTCGAACCAGGAGAGCGCCCACACCAGAAACAGCGGCGGCAAAACAGAGGAGGTATACACCGTTTTAGACAGCGGAAAGAAGAGGAAAGTAATACTCTCCCCACCGGCAATACGCCCCGCCAGCGCCGCCCAGTCCGGGCTAATCAGCGCACAGCAGCAAAGAACAGCGATAAACGGGTTACATTTGAAATGGCGCGCCGCCGTGATGGCGATAAATACCGGCAAAAAGGCAAATGGCGTCCAGGACATAAAGTTGAGCACAGCGAAAGTGCCAGTGGTTTTGATATCGGCATTTATCAGGCTGACAACAATCAGCAGCCCCTGCAAAATGCCTGCCGCCGCCAGAATGTAGACAATAGGCGCGAATACGGCCGACATGGTGGCAATCACCGCGTCGAGCTTACGCGTTTTTTTCGCGGCGCTGTTCATGGAAGCCGTCTCTTTTACCAGACCCGACATCGCGTTGAACACGTCTGCCACGTGGGTACCGATCACCACCTGAAACTGTCCGCCGCTCTCCACCACCGCAATGACGCCGGGCAGACTTTGCACCCGACGTTTCGCATCAGCGGGCGTTTCGTTCAGGACCAGACGTAAACGCGTGGCGCAACGGGTAAAGCTATTGATGTTCTCTTCCCCTCCGACTTCCCGGAGAATATCACTTGCTAACTTATTGTAATCCCGAATAACAGCCATCTTTTTTCTACCTTTTATTTTCGGTAACTGAGTCATGCAATGAATGAAACCGGTTTCATGCTAACCTGGACAATCCACCATGCAACCGGTTTCATGGAAATATGAGAGCTAAATCACTCGATAAGGTGAATATGAAACAACCGGGGAATGGGGAAAAAACGTACCGGGGAAGTATTTCTTTCAGGAATACTAACGCCTGTAACTTGTCACCTGTATTATGATTTCAGCCATATCGGCTTAGCTGAACTGGTGCTAATCTTTCAGGGTTGAACGCAGCGGCTGTGGTTACGACAATGAGCTTATTTCGTGTTTGATCATTAACAACTACCATTAACTCAATCTTTAAGCGCCTTAGCAAAACACCATGAACAAACCTATAAAACGGCTTGAGATCATTAAATACGCCATTGAACTGGAAGATGAAGGCATTATTCAGAGCCAGCTTCCCTTTCTAAAAAATGAAGTCACCGACAGTGAACTGGCGTTCATCGTATGGGCGCTTGAAGAGAAAAACTATTCCGATGCGTTGCGCACCATCAATGCCTGGCTGCAGAGCCAGCGTTCAGTGGTGCAGTGGCAGGATCCGCAGGTTGCCGCCAGCAAGCTGGAGCTGAAAGCGCTGGAAGAGCAGTTGCGTGAGTTAATCGATAAACGTAACACACGCATTCAGTTGCTGGATGATTTTAACGATCTGTACCTCACCCGTCTTGGACCATTGATGTCACAGATCCTGCGCCTGCGTAAGATCCTCGCCGAAGCCGCTGTTCGTCGTCAGGAAGCGGAAGCGCATCGTCGTGAGGCAGATTATCTTCGCTGTCAGAAATATCTGTCGCAGGCGGTGGAGGTGCTGGTCACCCTTACCCGCCGCTGGCAAAGTTTCCCGCCACAGTCCCCACAGGCTGCGGAAGCGCGTAAACATCTGCAGCAGCAGAACGCGCTGATCGCCTCTTTGCTGGCCGAAGCGCAGGAACTGGAGCAAGGCTTAACGCGTGAAGATGAACCGGCGCGTCAGGCGAGGGATGAAGCGCGCCAGGAGTATGAGGAGTACCAGGAACAACAGCACGATGCCGAGCAGCGTTTTGGCTTCGAACAGAAGATGTCGCCGGATGAGCGTGTTGAACTGAAACGCTTGTGGCGCCAGGCCAGTAAACTTTGCCACCCGGATTTAGTCGACGACGCCTTTAAAGAGGAGGCGCATGCCATGATGGTTCAGTTGAATCAGGCCAGGCAGCGCGGCGATCTGGGGGCGATTCGCCTTTTATTAACTCGCCTGCAAAAAGGGCTGGAGCCGTTAATGGCCAGCGATCGCCTTAACGATCTTGCCCGCCTGCGCCAGCGTATTCATGAGGTGAAGCAGCATATTGCCAGCCTGATCGATGAGCTGAATGCGCTGGAGAAAGAGGAGTCGTGGCAACTGGTATCGTCACTGACCGATCAGGAAGGGTATTTCCGCCAGCAAGAGAAAGCCCTTGCCGAGATTCGTCAATCGCTGGAGCAACAGGTCAGCGAAGCTGAATACGACGAGGTGGCGTAATCCGGCCATCTCCCGGATGCGGCGCAGACGCCTTATCCGGGCTACTCACCGATACCCACTGCACAACCGCAGCACCACCGGGAACTGAACGCCCCCACCGCACAATCGTAGCCCCGGTAAGCACAGCGCCACCGGGGACTGAACGCCCCCACCGCACAACCGCAGCCCTGGCAAGCGCAGCACCACCGGGGAGTGAACGCACCCACCGCACAATCGTAGCCCCGGTAAGCACAGCGCCACCGGGGAGTGAACGCACCCACCGCACAATCGTAGCCCCGGTAAGCGCAGCGCACCGGGGACTGAACGCACCCACCGCACAATCGTAGCCCCGGTAAGCGCAGCGCACCGGGGAGTGGGATAAGTGCAGTACTCCCCCGCAGGATGAAGGAGACAGCAGCGAACTACTTCTTATGCCAGTAAGCCTGACCACGAACCTGTTGCTGGTCAATATCCCCGGTCGCATAGTGATCCAGCAGCGATTTCACCACCGTACCCTCGCCCGTAAGCCAGATAAAATAGTCTGTCGGCGGCACGGCAACTGACGCCAGTTTATCCATCACCGTCTGCCCGTCATGACCAATCACCCACTCAATATTGTAACCCTCTAAATGAGCGAAATAATCTTTGTAAGATGCATCCGCAATGGTGACCACCGCTTTCACCTCCGGTCGTACCGCCAGGCGGCTTAACCCTTCCAGGCGACGGCGCAGCGCCGGCATCCCGGACTCATCGCACACATACAACTGCCAGGCATAATCCTCAGGCACCACCAGCGATCCACGCGGACCGCCGATCGTGAGTTTGTCACCCGCCTGGGCCTGCATCGCCCAGGCGCTCGCCACACCCCCTTCATGAATAAAGAAATCGATCGCCAGCTCATGACGGCGCTCATCATACAGCGGTGTGTAATCACGCGATGCGGGGCGCGGGCCATCAGCCCAAACGATACCCTCATCGGTTACCTGTGGGGGAGTAAACTGACTGCCAGGCTGTGGGAAGAAGACTTTGGTATGGTCATCGAACCCGCGAGAGGTAAACCCCTCCAGCGCTTCGCCGCCCAGCACAATGCGCTGGAATGCGGCACCCACGCGTTCGACGCGTAATACCGTCAACTCGCGAAAACGCAGCGCATTGCGCACACGCTGAGGATAACGTTGTTGTTGGATTGTCATAATCGGCCTTCGTGAAATTGAATACGATATATCTAAATTGATTTCCAAATGATAATGATTGCTGTTTGTCGCGATGGCAAGCATTTTTTAGATACACAAAAACCGAAACGCACAACCTGCAAAAAAGAAAATTTAAAATTATCAAAATCAATAAATTACATAATTACCAAAAAACAACCTTGTCAGTTTTTTAATTTTAGATATAAATTAGATATATCAAATTAACGAAGAGGAAGAACATGCGACACCATCACAATGCATTCGATGAAGAATGCCAGCACGGTCACGACGGCGAGTGCCAGACCGGACGTCGCGGGGAACATCATCGCGGCCATCACGGCGACGTCCACCACGGGCGCGGCGGCGGTGGACGTCGGCAACGCTTTTTTGGTCATGGGGAATTACGTCTGGTTATCCTGGATATTCTGACCCGTAACGCCAGCCACGGTTATGAGTTGATTAAGGAAATCGAAACCCTGACCCAGGGAAATTACACACCCAGCCCGGGCGTGATTTACCCAACGCTGGATCTCTTGCAGGATCAGCAGCTTATTATCATTAACGAGGAAGACGGCGGACGTAAAAAGATAGCCATTACTTCGCAAGGCCAGGCGTGGCTTGCCGAAAACAACGAACATCTGCAGCATATTCAGGCGCGTATCAAGGCGCGAAGCGTGGGTTATCAGTTACGAAAAGATCCGCAGATGAAGCGCGCGCTGGAAAACTTCAAGGCGGTACTGGATCTGAAAGTCAACCAGTCAGAATTAAGCGCCGCCCAGTTAAAACAGATTATCGGCATTATCGACCGGGCAGCGCTGGATATCTCGCAGCTGGATTAGGCCATTACCCCATCTTCACGCAGGCGGAAGACTTGCACCAGTTCACGCAGGTGCGTCGCCTGCTCGTTCAGCGCCGCCGCCGCTGCAACGGACTCTTCCACCAGGCTTGAGTTCTGTTGCGTGGTGGAATCTATCAACCCGATAGCGCTATTGATTTGCGAAATGCCGTCGGTCTGTTCGCGGCTTGCCTGGCCAATCTCACGCAGGATGATATCCATCTCCTGAACGTTGCTCACCATGCCGTTGATCAAGCTACTGGCTTTTTCCACCAGCGCCATGCCCTCACGGGTCTGGCTGGTGGAATTTTCAATAAGCTGGCGGATTTCATTGGCTGATGCGGCGCTCTTTTGTGCCAGTTGCCTTACTTCGCCAGCCACCACCGCAAAGCCACGACCATGCTCGCCCGCGCGTGCCGCTTCGACTGCGGCGTTTAGCGCCAGGATATTGGTCTGGAAGGCGATGGCGTCAATCAGGTTGATGATGTCAGACATGCGGTTGGACGTCTCATTGATCACGCGCATCTTCTCGGTGACCTGTTTCATCATCTCGCCGTTGTTTTTAACCACATTGGCCGCGTCCGCTGACAGACTGGTGGCTTCGGTCGTATGATCGGCGGTGTTCTTCACGGTGGCGGTAATCTGCTCCATGGACGATGCGGTCTGTTCGACAGAACTGGCCTGCTCCTCTGTACGGGCTGCCAGATCCTGGTTTCCGGCCACAATTTGCGCCGCAGCGCTTGAAATACTGGCCGAGCCGAACTGTACTTCCTGAACGATGTCGACCAGGCGGGTTTTCATCTCCATCAGTGCACGCAGCAACACACCCGTCTCATCACGATAATCAGAGTGGATAGTGCGGGTTAAATCCCCACTGGCAATCGCCTCAGCAAACGTTACCGCTTCACGCAGCGGACGAGTAATGGCGCGCACTATCACCCATCCCAAAAGCGTACCCACGCCGATGCTGATAATCGCCAGGGCAATCAGCAGTAAACGGTTGGTGCTGAAATCGCTTTGAACCTGCTCGCTACCATGGCGCATCTGCGCATCCTGGATAGCAATCAGGGCCATTACTTTCTCTTTATAGGCTCTCTGAATCGGCACCATTTTGGTCATCATTTCGGTGATAGCTGCCGAATGGTCCTGATTCTTAACGGCTTCCAGAATACGAAAGCGCGAGTCTAAAAATTGCTGACGGATATCTTTAATTTCGGCGAGGATTTTTTGCGATTCGCTGTCATGGAGGTTTTTTGTCAGATCGTCCAGAAGCGCCGTTACACGGGAGCTAATTTCACCGAGCTGCTTCTGGGTCTCTTCCTGCCATTTGCCGTCAGTGTCCAGCAACATGAGTTGTTGCGTATTGACGAAAGTCTGGAAGTTATCGATGAGTTGATTGGCTTTTACTGTAGTCGGATAATCATTGTGAATAATTTCCTGCATCCCATTATTAGCACGATTCAGACTGAACAGTGAAAGGGCGGAGCTGGCTACCATCAAGACAATAAAAAAACCGAACGCGAAAAATAATTTCGCACCAATTTTTACATCATGTAAAAACATATATTCCCCCATGCACATGATTATAATTTTGATAAAAAACCCTTTTTAACAAAGAGTTAGATCCGTTGCTTTTAAAGAGATGCCAGAAATAATATCTCCACTGCATGTTATCGGTAACCGCAGCGCTAACTTTATGAGATTGATCGTTTTTTTATTTCGATTGTGATCATTCTGATAGTTATCAACTATTAATGGAGATCTATCGATCGTTATATGTACTGAGGGAAGAAGTTGCGCAACGTATATTAACCGTGCTTAATGATCTTTTAATAAGAATAACAAGTTAAATTATATGTAATATAATCGATCAAAAAAGAAACTATATTTAATATTAATTTAACACTTTATAAATATAAAATAACAAATTAGACCATGCCATATAACCATGCAAATAGAAAGGTTAAATAAATATAAGGAGAAAACTCCCTCTCTTTTATTAGAGAGGGAGAAGAATTAATGAAGCACGGAAACGGCATCCTGCAAACGACTGGCGCGGTGTTTTACCATGGAGGAGACATTGGCGTTTTCGGCTACAAGCCCGGCATTTTTTTGCGCGATGGTATCAAGCTCTGCCACCGCATGCGTCAGCTCCGACAGCCCTTGCGCCTGTTCAGAAGTCGACTGGCTAATCTGGCCAATCAGAGAGGTCACGTTCTGGACCTGGGTAACGATATTGTCCATCGTCCTGCCTGCCGCGTGGACCTGTTCATAGCCTGACTGAACTTTATTGGCGCTGGCATCAATCAACTTGCGGATATCATTTGCCGCGCTGGCGCTGCGGCTGGCAAGGTGGCGAACTTCGCCAGCGACCACCGCAAAACCTTTGCCCTGCTCGCCGGCACGGGCGGCTTCCACCGCAGCATTGAGCGCCAGAATGTTCGTCTGAAAAGCGATGTCATTAATCAATGCGGTGATGGAACCAATGCGCTGTGTACTGTCGGCGATTTCGTCCATTGTCTTCACCACCGTTTCCATCGCCTTGCCGCCATTCGCCGCCGCGCTACTGGCGGAGCTGGAGAGCTTGTCAGCCTCCGTGGCGGTATGGGAATTATTCTGTACCGAGGCGGCCATCTGACTCATCGTGGCAACCGTCTGCTGAACATTGACGACCGTCTGACGCGTACGTTCGTTCAGATCCTCGTTACCTTTTGCCAGCGTTTCACTACCGCTGCGCACGCTACTCACCTGACCGGCAACATCGTGAATCAGCCAGCGACACATTAAACCCAACTGCCCAACTGACCGCAGAGTCAGGCCCAGTTCGTCGCTACGTTTAAGGTGCGTCACGCTGTTACGTTCCCCTGTCGCCACGCTGAGGGCCTGACGGGCGACCTCTTCAACCGGACGCACGATTTGCCATTCAAGGCAGGCACAGCCTAACAGCAACATGGCGGCGCTGAACAACATCGTTGCCGGACCATTTCCGAGAAGCCACAGACCGGTCGCCAGCAGTATCCATAGTAGCGCCATCATCCCACGCGTCCGCCAGCGCAAAGGCAGAGACGGCAGTTTACCCAGCCAGCCCCGGCTCACCACCAGCCCTTTATGGATACGTTTTTTAGCTCCTCCTTCCTGGATGGCCTTATATAAAGGTGTCACAGCGTCAATTTCTTCCTGGGTGGCGCGGGTGCGAATGGACATATAGCCCGTCACTTTTCCGTTACGCACCATTGGCGCAGCGTTCGCCCGCACCCAGTAATGGTCGCCATTCCGGCGGCGGTTTTTAACGATACCACTCCAGGGTTCGCCCTGTTTCAGGGTGTACCACATGTCCGCAAAAGCGGCTTTCGGCATATCCGGGTGGCGTACCAGGTTGTGCGGCTGGCCGATCAATTCGTCCAGATCAAAGCCGCTTACCTGAGAGAAGGTGTCATTAGCGTGGGTGATATAGCTTTGCAAATCGGTGGTCGACATCAAAGTGGTGTCAGCGTCAAGGGTATATTCCCGTTGCGTGACAAACGGCGGAGCAGACATGATTAGCATCCTTTGCAAGTTATTCGACTGTTAAAAATTTTATCGAATGTTATTTCGGCGATAATGAATTTATCTTTAGTTGTTAAATTTGATTTAGATCGCAATTTGCGATTAAACCGCACTATTTGTATGTTTTTAAATTGCTGATTTATATAGTAACGGATTGAAACTACCAAGTTTTCCTGATTTATCGCTGCGCAAAAATGAGGCAATAATCGCACCACCACGGTGCATTTTGCTTAAATAATGCTCAATGCTTGTTTTCCTTTCCTCTATTTCAGAACGTAACAAAGGGTAAGTTCCGGGATCTAATCTCGCAGAACTGCGTTTTTCCCTGGTGTTTATCCCGATTTTCATTTGCGGCTTCGATGTGGCGCAATCCCTGCAATACTTAAATCAGTATCATGTGATACGCGAGCCCCGGGAGCATATTTTGAACAGATTACCTTCCAGCGCATCGGCTCTGGCCTGCAGCGCACACGCACTGAACCTCATAGAGAAACGAAAGCTTGATCATGAGGAGATGAAAGAACTAAACCGAGAGGTACGGGAATACTTTAAAGAGCATGTAAATCCGGGGTTTTTAGAGTATCGAAAATCTGTTACTGCCGGCGGGGATTACGGAGCCGTAGAATGGCAAGCGGGAAGTCTGAATACGCTTGTCGACACCCAGGGACAGGAATTTTTAGATTGTCTGGGTGGGTTTGGTATCTTCAATGTGGGGCACCGTAATCCAGTAGTGGTTTCCGCCGTACAGAATCAACTCGCAAAACAACCTCTGCATAGCCAGGAGCTTCTCGACCCACTGCGGGCGATGCTGGCAAAAACACTGGCGGCATTAGCCCCAGGCAAACTCAAATATAGCTTCTTTAGCAACAGCGGCACAGAATCCGTCGAAGCGGCGTTAAAGCTCGCCAAAGCGTATCAGTCGCCACGTGGTAAATTCACTTTTGTCGCTACCAGCGGCGCGTTCCACGGTAAATCCCTGGGTGCGTTGTCTGCGACGGCGAAATCGACCTTCCGTAAGCCGTTTATGCCGTTACTGCCGGGCTTCCGTCATGTGCCGTTTGGCGATATCGAGGCCATGCGTACCCTGCTTAGCGAATGTCATAAAACCGGCGATGATGTCGCTGCGGTGATCCTTGAGCCTATTCAGGGTGAAGGCGGGGTGATCCTGCCACCGCAGGGCTATCTGCCAGCCGTGCGTAAGCTGTGTGATGAATTTGGCGCGCTGCTTATCTTTGATGAAGTGCAGACCGGAATGGGACGTACGGGCAAAATGTTCGCCTGTGAACATGAGAACGTTCAGCCGGACATTTTGTGTCTGGCGAAAGCCCTCGGCGGTGGCGTGATGCCGATCGGTGCGACGATCGCTACCGAAGAGGTCTTCTCTGTCCTGTTCGATAATCCTTTCCTGCATACCACTACGTTTGGCGGTAACCCGCTGGCCTGTGCGGCTGCGCTGGCAACCATCAATGTGCTGCTGGAAGAGAACTTACCGGCACAGGCTGAGCAGAAAGGTGACATGCTGCTGGACGGCTTCCGCCTGCTGGCGCGGGAATACCCGGATCTGGTACAGGATGCGCGCGGCAGAGGGATGCTGATGGCTATTGAGTTTGTGGATAACGAAATCGGCTATACGTTTGCGAGCGAAATGTTCCGCCAGCGTGTACTGGTTGCCGGGACACTCAATAATTCGAAAACCATTCGTATCGAACCACCGCTTACGCTGACGATTGAGCAGTGTGAGCAGGTGCTCAAAGCCGCTCGCACCGCACTGGCAGCGATGCGCGTGGCGGTGGAAGAAGCGTAAAAGCAGACTGTGCGGCCTTCTCCCCCTCACCCCTGCCCTCTCCCTCAAGGGAGAGGGTGAAAAGCGGCCCCCGCCCGCTCGATCGATTCCCTCCCCCTCAAGGCAGAGGGGGAAAAGCGACCCCAGCCCGCTCACTCGATTCCTTCGCCCCTCAAGGCAGAGGGGGGAAAAGCAGCCCCAGCCCGCTCACTCGATTCCTTCGCCCCTCAAGAGAGAGGGGGAAAAGCTTCCCCTGCCCGCTCGATCGATTCCCTCTCTCCTCAAGGCAGAGGGGGAAAAGCAGCCCCAGCCCGCTCGATCGATTCCCTCGCCCCTCAAGGCAGAAGGGGAAAAGCCGCCCCTGCCCGCTCGATCAATTCCCTCTCCCCTGGGGAGAGGGTTAGGGTGAGGGGAAACAGGCGGCAGCGAGGCTTGTTCCGTTCACCTCCAGTCCTGCTAAACATGCCGAATCCGTCACTCGTGAACGTGCTAAGGGGGCTTGCCGCCGCCCCCTTAGCCATCCCCGCGGCCCCGCACGGAAATCGGTGCTTCGCACTGCGCTCACCTCCCGACCCTCAGCCTGCGGTCGGTTTGACTCGCCGTCCTGGCTCGACAAACCTCTGCCCGCCCTCCCTGGCGGCCAGCCCTTGTCTTCCGGCCTCCGGCTCGCCGATTTCAGCGGGGACTCAATACCCTCGCTGAAAGTCCGGAACAAAATGAAAAAAGGAATGGCTGTAGGGTTTCTTTCAGGAAGCAGCGGGGGCGTTTCATATTTAATGCACTTTCTGGCAGCGAGGTTTTTCTGGTCCGGCTGAAAATCGATGAGGCGTTGACGGCTGACCGGGGCCGCCCGCAGGGATGCGGGCGGAGGGGATAGCCTGCAAGGACGCAGGCTGGTCCCCGACCCGACAGTCAGACGACATAAGCATCATGGACCGCGCCAGCGGCGATTTTCCTTGCCGGGAGCCTGGGTTGCAAGGGAGGCGGCGGCGAGCCTCCCTTGCACGTTCACGGGTTCTGGAGCAATAGAAAAGCAAGGAACATAAGGTGAACGGAATGACCACCAGAGCCGCATTTTCCCCCTCACCCTGGCCCTCTCCCTCAGGGAGAGGGGACTGTCCGTGCTCGTATTATTTGTGGGGATCCCTCAGCCCTTTGGGTTGAAGGGGAACAATGCGCACCACCCCAAACCGCTACTCCGGCATTAGCCCGATAAACGTCCGTTTTTTACGCGGCTCCGACATCAGATCCTCCAGTTTCTCCACGCAGGCCAGATAGTGTGGCGTCTCTTTGTGTGCCAGCACGGCGGCCTCATCCTTATAAGCCTCGTAGATAAAAAACCGCGTCTTCACTTTCGGATCCTGCAATACATCAAAACGCAGATTTCCCGGCTCCTTCACTGCCCCCTCGTGATTGGCGCGAAATACCTCAAGAAACTCATCAATCTTGTCCGGCTTGATGTTTATCTCCACCAGCGTCACATTCATTGTTGCTCTCCCTGTTTCTCTTCCTGCCAGAACTGATACGCCTCACGGGCGCTCATATTCTCGTGTACCACTTTTTTTACCGCTTTGAGCATGGCGAGCGGCGCGCTGGACTGGAAAATATTGCGCCCCATGTCCACGCCGGACGCCCCCTGGTCGATGGCGCGAAAACACATCTCTAATGCCTCCAGTTCAGGCAATTTCTTACCACCGGCAATCACAATCGGCACCGGGCAACTGGCGGTCACTTTCTCAAACCCCTCTTCGACAAAATAGGTTTTGACGAACTGCGCCCCCATCTCGGCGGCAATACGGCTGGCCAGTGAAAAATAGCGCGCATCCCGCGCCATCTCTTTACCGACGCCGGTGACCGCAAGCGTAGGCACACCGTACCGGTTCCCGGCATCCACCAGTTTAATGATGTTATTGATCGACTGGTGCTCATGCTCGCTGCCGATATAGACCTGGGCCGCCACCGCACAGACGTTGAGGCGCAGGGCATCCTCCATTGCCACCGCCACGCACTCGTTCGACAACTCGGTCAGAATGGAGTTACCGCCTGACGCTCTCAGCACCACCGGTTTGTTCGTGGCGGGCGGCACCTGGCTTCGCAACACCCCACGGGTACACATCAGCACATCCGTTTCGCCAAACAACGGCGCAATGGATAAATCAATGCGCTCAAGCCCGGTGGTCGGCCCCTGAAAGTAGCCGTGGTCAAAGGCCAGCATCACCGTGCGGTTGCTTTTGGGGTTAAAAATCCGTGAGAGCCGCGACTGCATTCCCCAGTCCAGCGCCCCACAGCCTTTGAGCGTAAACGGCACATTCTTTTGCGGCCGGTCGAGGCCAAAATCTTTGCCATCTTTAATGTCATCTAAATCCGCCATCGTTTCCTCCCGTCAGAAGTCGTATTTACCAATGTTCTCTTTGGTGAACACCACGCGTTCCGGCAGCAGCACGATCCCGTTGCCTTTCGCTTCATACTGATAGCCCTGCACGCTGTTTGGCTCGACTTTAAGCGTGCCGATATCTTTCACGTCGACGCTGTCGCCAACGTTAAGATCGCCTTTTTTCAGCAGATGTTCGGCGACATTCACCGAAATTTTCCCTTGTTGCACCACATCCCACAGGCCAAAGGCTTTCACCGTGCCGCGCTCCACATACGGGCGCATGACGTTCGGCGTACTAAAGCCCACAATCGCCACCCCTTCCCGTTTCAGGTTTTCCGCCGCCTGCGCTGCTGCCGGCAGGGCATTGGCATCCGGTGCGATGATCGCGTCCAGATCCGGATACGCTTTTAAAATCCCCTCGGCGGTTTGCAGGGATTTGGTCGCATCGTTATAGCCAAACTGCGTGGTGACGATTTGCCACTGGGGATGATCTTTCTCGATTTTGGCTTTCGCCTCTTTCACCCACTGGTTCTGGTCGGTGACGGTGGGGCTGGAATAGAAGAACGCCACTTTGGCATTCGGTTTGGTCACCTGCTTGCCCGCCATATCCACCAGCAGGCCACCCAGTTGCTCCGGCGTACCCTGATTGATGTAGATGCTGCGACACTCAGGCTTGGTATCAGAATCCCAGGTCAGCACTTTCACGCCGCGCTGCATCGCGCGTTTCAGCGCCGGGCATAACCCGTCCGGCGAAACGGCGGAGACAATAATGGCTTTGTAACCCTGGTTGACGAAGTTGTTGATGAGCTGAACCTGGCCTGACACGCTCGGTTCGGTCGGGCCGTCATAGGTCACATCCACCCCCAGGTCTTTGCCCGCCTCTTTCGCGCCATTGCCGCCGCTGGTGAAGAAGCCCACCCCAACCAGTTTGGGAATAAAGGCGATACGGTCTGCCGCCTGCGCTGCCATGACGCTACCCGCCAGCGCCAGCGCGCTCAGTTGCACTATCAGTTTTGTCTTCATCTCATGCTCCGATTGTTTTTCGCGAGAGAACCCGACGCCAGGTCATGCGCACCCATTCCCGGTGCAGACTCAGCGAACGCCCCATCACCACCACCACCAACAGCGCCCCTGACAACGCGCTCGACACCTGGTTGGGGATGCCGACCATCTGTAAACCCTGCTGTAGATACCCCACCAGCAACGCCGCCAGCGCAGTACCCAGCACCGAACCTGAACCGCCATAAATATTGGCGCCGCCCAGTACTGCGGCGGTGAGTGCAGGCATCAGCAAATCGCGCCCCAAATCGGAACGCGCTGAACCGAAATAAGAGACCAGCACCACGGCGGCGATGGCCGATGCCACTCCGACCAGCCCGTACAGTGCGTAAGGCATACCGTTGACCGACAGCGCCGCATAGCGTGCCGCGCGCGGGTTCTGCCCCAGGAGAAAGAGATGGCGGCCAAAACGCGCCCGGTGCGTAATCAGCCAGAAAAATAGGGTTCCTACCGCAAACAGCACCAGCGGTACAGGTAGGCCCAGCAAGGTGAGATTGGCAAAGGCGGTAAAGCTATCCGGGAAACCGCTGATGCCTTCATAGCCCGTCGCGCCTGCCATGCCGGAGAGCAGCAGCGCGCCGCCGCCATAGAGGTAAAGTGTGCCGAGTGTGATAACCAACGGGCTGATGCCGGTGTAGTGAATCAGCGCTGCGTTGACCAGCCCGCACAGCAACCCCAACAGCAGGGTCAGCATAATGGCGATACTCATCGGCCAGCCCGCCTGCATCATCACCCCCAGCGCAATGGCGCACAGACCGATGGTCGAGCCAAGCGAGATATCGATGCCGCCGCTGATGATCACCAGCGTCAACGGCAGGGCCACAATGCCGATGCAGATAAAGTCGCTGGTGCTGAACAGCAGCATGTTGACGTCCAGCATCCGCGGGTTCAGCGCGCCAAAAAGCAGGATCTCCAGCACCAGTAACAGCAGCAGCGCAAATTCCCAGTTGAGCTTCATTTACGCCACCTCTTTGTTTTTACGTTTGGGAAAGGGGGCCACGTTTTTGCCCCCTTTATTACCGGGCATAAAGCGGCTGTATTTCAGTTGCCGTTGATGGCGGGCCAGCGCCTGGCGTAAACGTCCGTCCAGCACCAGCACGCCGAGCAATACCAGACCGGCGATAAAGTCATTCCACCAGGCCGGGAGCTTAAAGAGCACCAGCACGGTGTCGATTTGGGTGAGGAAAAAGGCGCCCAGGAAAGCACCAATAAGCGTCCCCGTCCCGCCGAGCAACGAAATACCGCCGAGCACACAGGCGGCGATGGCTTTCATCTCCAGCCCGCTGCCGGTCTGGTTGGGCACAAAGCCAATCTGCGAGGCAAAGACAATCCCGGCGCAGGCCGCCAGTACGCCGTTCAGGGTGAAGGCCAGCATCCGCGTGCGATTTACCGCCACGCCGAGCTGGCGGGCAGCGGCGAGATTATCCCCCACCGCATAGAAGTCGCGGCCAAAAGCCGTGCGCGCCAGCATCCAGGTGCCTGCGCCGAGCGTCAGCAGCACCAGCCAGCCTAAGGGTGACACCCCGGTCGCCCCCGCCGCAGAGAGGGATTTCAGGCTGGCGGGTAACCCTTCGATCCATTTGCCGCCCGTCCACAGCAGCATCGCACCGCGATACAGCCCGAGCGTACCCAGCGTTGCCACAATTGCCGGAATTTTCAGCCCCACCACAAGCAGGCCGTTAAAAGCGCCGGCCAGCGCGCCAATAGCCAGGGAAAACAGCATGGCGACGGGCAGACTGTAGCCGCTGTTCAACGCCACCCCGACGGCAATAGCGCACAGCCCCACCGTTGAGCCAACCGATACATCAATATTGCGGGTTAACATCACCAGGGTCGCGCCGAGCGCCAGCAGCATCAGGATCTGGCTACTGGCGAAAATCATCCCCACCGTTTGCAGGCTAAAAAAGGAAGGGTTCAGCGCCACCAGCACCACAAACAGCGCCAGGATAGCCAGAAACGCGCTGAGCTCACGATTTTTCAGTAACGTTTTCATGGCTGTCCTCCGCCGAAAGCCAGTGTCATCATGCGATCCACACTCACCGCGTGACGCGGCAGTTCCCCACTAAGTCGCCCCTGGTGCATCACCAGCACCCTGTCGGCCAGCCCCGGGAACTCATCCAGATCGCTTGAGATCATCAGCACCGCCACGTTTTGTGCCGCCACGCTTTTGATCAACTGGTAGATGTCCGCCCGCGCCGCCACGTCGACGCCGCGCGTCGGTTCATCGACGATCAGCAGTAGCGGGTTAGCCTCCATACAGCGCGCCAGCAGCACTTTTTGCTGATTCCCACCGGAGAGGGTGCGGACAATCTGATCCGCATGATTCAGCTTGATCCCCAGCGCCCGGTGGTAGCGCTCCACCACCGCCGCTTCACGTTTGCGCTGCTGCCAGAGCGAGGGTTCATTCAGGGCGACCGTGTTCCAGCGTACCGGGGCATCAAGGAACAAGCCCGAGACCTGCCGGTCCTCCGGCAGATAGACCAGCCCCCGCGCCAGGCGAGCGCGGGTAGAATCGCCATTGATTTCACGATTCTCCAGCCAGATGCGTCCGGCACGCACCGGGCGCAGGCCGTAAAGGGTTTCGGCAAATTCAGTACGCCCGGAGCCGACCAGCCCTGCCAGACCGACGATCTCCCCGGCGTGGATTTCAAGGCTGAGATCGATAAACCCTTCCCCCGTCAGCGCATCTACCCGCAGCACGGGGAAATCCTGCGGCTGAGTACGACGATTACCCGGCAGCGCCAGCCACAATTTTTGCGTATCGCTTAAGCTTTTTTCGCGGCTCGCGGGCGTCATGGCGGTAATCAGGGCGTTGTCATCGAGACTGGCGATTTCACCGCTCAGCACCACCGCCCCGTCGCGCATTACCGAGACATGGCTTGCCAGGGCGCGGATTTCCGGCAATTTGTGGGAGATAAAAACAATGCCGACGCCCAGCTCTTGCAGGGCACGGATCTGGCGAAACAGCCGATCGGTTTCGCCCGGCGTAAGAGAGGCGGTGGGTTCATCAAGGATCAGGATCTTCGCGTCGCGCATCAGGCCACGTAAGATCTCCACCATTTGCTGGTCGGCGACTTCCAGCGTACTGGCGGCCGCCTGCAGGTTAAGCTGACAGTTAAGCTGCTGCAGTTTTTCCGTCAGCTGCGCGTCGTGTTGCGCGCTGCGCGGCAGACGAAACAGGATATTTTCCCGCACGCTCAGGTTGGGAAACAGCATCGGTTCCTGCGGGACCAGATAGATACCAAGCTGATGGGCCTGATTCGGCTTAAGGCGCGCAAACACCTTGCCGCAAACGAAAAGTTCACCGCTGTCTGGCGTTTCCACCCCGGCGATAATTTTCATTAGCGTCGATTTTCCCGCGCCATTCCCCCCCATCAGCGCATGGACCTGGCCTGAATATAGCGTGAAATCAATACCTTTCAGGACCGTTACGCCTGAAAATTGTTTATTGATGCCTCGCGCTTCAATCAGTGGATTCATTGCAGCCCCGCTATTGAACAAATGATTTTTTATTTAAATAATGTTCAAAAGCGTAGACGGTGAACTATATTTACAACCGTGCAATGATCACACTTTTATGTATTTGGATCTCTCTATTCCAACAGCGACATCAAAAGATCCGTTTTGCCAGGCGGCTCACACTTTCACCCCAGGCAAGCACGAACATATGATCTAAATTTTTATAAGAGTTCAGATATGAGCGAAAAAAGAACATCAGAAGAAGGACGCTTTGCAGGTCTGGCGCTGGCAGAAGAAGAACTGGTGGCCCGTGTGGCCTGGTGTTACTACCACGACGGCCTGACACAGAACGATATCGGAGAGCGCCTGGGTTTACCGCGCCTCAAAATTTCTCGCCTGCTGGAGAAGGGGCGCCAGTCCGGGGTGATCCGCGTACAGATTAACTCCCGCTATGAAGGATGCCTGGCGCTGGAAACGGAGCTGCAGCGCCAGTTTGGCTTACGTCTGACCCGCGTGCTGCCTGCATTGAATACCCCGCCAATGAGCGTGCGGCTCGGGATTGGTGCAGCACAGTCGTTGATGGGGGTACTGGAGCCAGGCCAGCTTCTGGCGGTGGGATTTGGCGAAACCATGATGAGTTGTCTGCAGCATCTGAGCGGGTTTATCAGTTCGCAGCAAATTCGTCTGGTGACGTTATCCGGCGGCGTCGGCCCCTATATGACCGGGATTGGTCAACTCGATGCCGCCTGTAGCGTCAGCATGATCCCCGCCCCACTGCGCGTATCGTCGCCGGAGGTGGCGGAGATCCTGAAACGGGAATCGAGCGTACGGGATGTGATCCTCGCCGCCACCGCCGCCGACGTTGCCGTGGTGGGCATTGGGTCAGTAAACCAGAAACGCGATGCCACGATCCTGCGCTCGGGCTATATCAGCGAAGGTGAACAGTTGATGTTTGCGCGCAAAGGCGCTGTCGGCGACATCCTGGGTTTCTTTTTACAGGCCGATGGTAAACGGGTCGAAGGGCTGGAGATTCACCGGGAATTACTTGGCGTCACCCTGGATGAGCTGGCGCAATTGCCGACCATCATCGGTGCCGCCGGAGGTGTGGAAAAAGCAGACGCGATTTATGCCGCACTCAAAGGTCGCCGTATCAATGGCCTGGTGACGGAAGAAACAACAGCACGCGCGGTTCTGGCGCTGGCGCAATAACGCGCCGCTTGCCGCGCTGCGCTGATAACAGCGAGGCAAGCCCATGAGTTACCTTTTAGCGTTAGATGCAGGGACCGGCAGCATACGTGCAGTGATCTTCGATTTAACCGGAAGACAGGTCGCCGTTGGCCAGGCGGAATGGAAACACCTGAGCGTAGAAAACGTGCCGGGCTCAATGGAATTCGATCTCGCGACCAACTGGCAACTCGCCTGCCAGTGCATTCGTCAGGCGCTGGAGCGCGCGGGTCTTTCCGGTGCGGATATCAAATCCATCGCCTGCTGTTCCATGCGTGAAGGCATCGTGCTGTACGACCAGTACGGTGACGCCATCTGGGCCTGCGCTAACGTCGACGCCCGCGCCAGCCGGGAAGTCGCAGAACTCAAAGAGATCCACAATGATCAGTTTGAATCCGAAGTTTATGACGTCTCCGGACAGACGCTGGCCCTGAGCGCCATGCCACGCCTGCTGTGGCTGGCGCACCATCGCCCGGATATCTATCGCAACGCGGCCACGATCACCATGATCAGCGACTGGCTGGCGGCGCGCCTTTCCGGCTGGCTGGCGGTTGATCCCTCCAACGCTGGCACGACCGGCATGCTCGATCTGTTTACCCGTGACTGGCGGCCGTCCCTGTTGGATATGGCCGGACTGCGCGCCGATATTCTCTCGCCGGTCAAAGAGACCGGCAGCGTGCTGGGTGAAGTGACCAAAGAGGCGGCGCAGGAGAGCGGTCTACGCGAGGGCACCCCTGTCATTATGGGCGGCGGCGACGTGCAACTGGGTTGTCTTGGGCTCGGGGTGGTCCGCCCCGGGCAGACGGCGGTGCTGGGGGGGACATTCTGGCAACAGGTGGTCAACTTGCCCCAGGTGCGAACCGACCCGGAGATGAATATTCGCGTGAATCCGCATGTGATCCCAGGCATGGCACAGGCGGAGTCGATCAGTTTCTTTACCGGCTTAACCATGCGCTGGTTCCGCGACGCCTTCTGCGCGGAAGAAAAGTTGATTGCCGAACGCATGGGCATGGACACATATAGCCTGCTGGAAGAGATGGCTGCTCGCGTCCCGGCGGGCTCCCACGGCGTGATGCCGATCTTTTCCGATGCGATGCATTTCAAGCAGTGGTACCACGCGGCGCCGTCGTTTATTAACCTCTCCATCGACCCGGAAAAATGCAATAAAGCAACGTTATTCCGCGCGCTGGAAGAGAATGCCGCCATTGTCTCAGCCTGTAATCTGGCGCAGATTTCCCGTTTTTCCGGGGTGAAATTCGATAGCCTGGTGTTTGCCGGTGGCGGCTCAAAAGGGGCGCTGTGGAGCCAGATTTTAAGTGATGTCACTGGCTTACCCGTGCGCGTGCCGGAGGTTAAAGAGGCGACCGCGTTGGGTTGCGCCATTGCCGCAGGTGTCGGGGCAGGTCTGTACGACGATATGGCGGCGACCGGTGAGCGGCTGGTGAAATGGAGCCGGGAGTTCACGCCGAACCCGCAGCACCGTGAGCTGTATGACGAGATGATGCAGAAATGGCAGGCTGTGTATGCCGATCAGCTCGGCCTGGTGGACAGCGGACTGACAACGTCCATGTGGCAGGCTCCGGGGCTGGTACGTTCACCCTCACTCCGGCCTTCTGCCTGAGGGTCCTGGCAGCAATCCCGGATGCGGCGTAAACGCCTTATCCGGGCTACGGGAGAGGCCCCCGGCCCGCTCGATCGGTTCCCTCTCCCCGTGGGCTGAGGAATCCCCGGTCATATTACGTTTTACAGCGATGACACCGCGTCATCAGAATAAAACCGTTACCGCGATGACAGGGTCCGGCTGAAAATCGATGAGGCGTTGACGGCTGACCGGGGCCGCCCGCAGGGAAGCGGGCGAAGGGGATAGCCTGCAAGGACGCAGGCTGGTCCCCGACCCGACAGTCAGACGACATAAGCATCATGGACCGCGCCAGCGGCGATTTTCCTGGCCGGGAGCCCGGGTCGCCAGGGTGGTGGCGGTGAGCCACCCTGGCACGTTCACGGGTTCTGTCGTTATAGAAAAGCACAGAACATAAGGTGAACGGAATGACCACCAGAGCCGCATTTTCCCCCGCACCAATCTTTGAATCCCATCACAATCGCCACATTCCCCTTTTCCCTTTTCTCCGGTAAACGCTAAATTACAACTCATCCGACCACATAACAAAAAATTAACACTGGAAGCGATATGAGCCACTACCCATCATTGTTTGCCCCCCTGGAGCTGGGTTTTACCACGTTAAAGAACCGCGTCTTAATGGGGTCAATGCACACCGGCCTGGAAGAGCGCCCCGATGGCGCGGACAGGCTGGCGGCCTTCTATGCCGAACGCGCGCGTCATGGTGTGGCGCTGATTGTCACCGGCGGCGTAGCGCCGGCGCTCTCGGGGGTAACCATGCAGGGCGGCGCGGTGCTTAATGATGAAAATCAGCTTCCTCATCACCGCCTGATAACCGATGCCGTGCATCAGGAAGGGGGCAAAATCGCCCTGCAAATTTTGCATACCGGGCGTTACAGCTATCAGCCGAATCTGGTGGCACCGTCCGCCATTCAGGCACCGATTAACCGCTTTACTCCGCACGAGTTGACCCACGACGAGATCCTCGCCCTGATTGAAGACTTTGCCCGCTGCGCGCATCTGGCACAGCAGGCAGGCTATGATGGCGTCGAAGTGATGGGCTCAGAAGGCTATCTGATTAACGAGTTTCTTGCCGCGCGGACCAACCAGCGGGAAGACGAATGGGGCGGCGATTACGCCCGGCGGATGCGCTTCGCCGTGGAAGTGGTCAGGGCGGTGCGTGAACGGGTTGGCCGGGAGTTTATTATTATCTATCGCCTGTCGATGCTCGACCTGGTGGAAGGTGGCGGCGTGTTCGCGGAAACCGTGCAACTGGCGAAGGCCATTGAAGCGGCGGGCGCGACGCTCATCAACACCGGTATCGGCTGGCACGAAGCCCGTGTCCCGACCATTGCCACCCCGGTGCCGCGCGCGGCATTCAGTTGGGTCACCCGCAAGCTGAAAGGTAAAGTCGGCATCCCGCTGGTTACCACCAACCGCATTAACGATCCGCAGGTAGCCGACGATATTCTCTCCCGGGGCGATGCTGATATGGTGTCCATGGCACGCCCGTTCCTTGCCGATGCCGAGATCCTCTCCAAAGCGCAAAACGGCCGGGCCGATGAGATCAACACCTGCATCGGCTGCAACCAGGCCTGCCTCGATCAGATTTTCGTGGGCAAAGTGACTTCTTGCCTGGTCAACCCGCGGGCCTGCCACGAAACAAAAATGCCGCTCACGCCTGCCCCCCGCCAAAAAACGCTAGCCGTGATTGGCGCCGGTCCTGCCGGACTGGCCTTTGCCGTCAACGCCGCAGCGCGTGGTCATCGCGTGACGCTGTTTGATGCGGCCGCCGAGATTGGCGGTCAGTTCAATATCGCCAAACAGATCCCCGGCAAAGAGGAGTTTTACGAAACCCTGCGCTACTACCGTAAAATGATCGACATTACCGGCGTGACGCTGCGGCTCAATCAGTTTGTGCAGCCCACCATGCTGGACGCCTTTGATGAGGTGATCCTCGCCAGCGGCATTGTGCCGCGCACGCCGGAGATCGAGGGGATCGCCCATCCGAAGGTGCTGAGCTACCTTGACGTTTTACGCGATAAAGTGCCGGTCGGCGAGAAGGTGGCCATTATCGGCTGTGGAGGAATTGGTTTTGATACCGCGATGTATCTCAGCCAGCCGGGCGAGTCCACCAGCCTGAATATCGCGGAATTTTGCGTGGAATGGGGGATCGATACCAGTCTCGACCAGGTGGGCGGCCTGCGCCCGGAAGGGCCACAGTTGCCGAAAAGCCCGCGTAAGATTGTGATGCTCCAGCGGAAAGCCAGCAAACCGGGTGAAGGTTTGGGTAAAACCACCGGCTGGATCCACCGGGCTACCCTGCTGTCGCGCGGGGTGAAAATGATCCCGTCAGTCAGCTATCAGAAGATCGACGATGAGGGTCTGCATGTATTGATCGGCGGCGAACCGCAATTGCTGGCGGTGGACAATGTGATCCTCTGTGCGGGTCAGGAGCCGCGACGCGAGCTGGCGGATCCGCTACGGGCAGCGGGAAAAACGGTGCATTTGATTGGCGGCTGTGATGTGGCAATGGAGCTTGATGCTCGCCGGGCGATTGCGCAGGGCACCACGCTGGCGCTGACGATCTGAGGTTTTGCGATGTTCCCGGATGCGCTGCGCTTATCCGGGCTACAATTTTGTAGCCCCGCTTAGCGCAGCGCATCCAGGGGGAAAATCAACGCTGTTTGCGCAATTTCACTGCTTTTAGCACCACGAACTTACCGTTAGACGCCACGTTGCTGCAGTTGCTAAAAATCTTCTTAAGCTTACGGAAGTAATCGAGATGACGGTTGCCGACAACGATTAATTCGCCGCCGTATTTCAGGCTACGGCGCGCATCGTGGAACATCTGCCAGGCAATATGATCGGTGATGGCGCTTTGCTGATGGAACGGCGGGTTGCACAACACCACATCAAAACGGTCCGGCTCAATACCTGACAGCCCGTTATTGACCATAAACTCACTGCGTGCCAGCGCATCCGGCATATTGCGTTCCACATTCAGGCGGCTGGAGGCGACGGCCATGTGGGATTCATCGGTAAACAGCACGCGCGCCTGCGGGTTCTGCGCCAGCAGTTGCAGACCAATCACGCCGTTACCACAGCCAAGATCGACCATCTCCCCTTCCACATTTTCCGGCAAATGCTTGAGGAAAAGACGCGCGCCAATGTCCAGCCCGCTGCGCGAAAAGACATTCGCATGGTTATGGATGGTCCAGTCCGTTCCCTCTAATTGCCAGTCATAGGTCTGCGGCGCATCGGCCACGGCCGGGGCAGTAAAGGTACAGTAGATCAGGCGTGCTTTCTTCCACGCCAGCGATGTCGTGGTCGGCCCGAGGTATTTTTCAAACAACGCCATAGTGGAGTTGTGAATATCGCGCGCTTTGGCTCCGGCGATAATCTGCGTTTGCGGGGTCACGACGCGACGCAACGCGCAAAGCTGCTGCTCCAGCAGCGCCAGTTGTTTGGGTACTTTAATCAGCACGCGGGCGGGGGCAGCCGGCAATTCGCTCAGGCTGTCCAGGAAAGTCACCGCATCTTCGTCCATTCCGTTCAGACGCAGGTTATGGCGCGTAGCCTGCTCCGCGATAAATGAGTCATTGACGCTGACAGGACGATACTCCGCCAGGGCACAGGCCAACGCGCCGAAGCTATCGTTAAAGATGAGCGTCGTGCCTTCGCTATCATTTACCTGATTTAGCAGATATTCATCTGCCGCATCCCACGCCTGTAACGACGCTTCTTCGGCATTGGGTGGGAAACGCTCTAATGCAAATGACTGTCCAATTAACTCAACCTGGCCCATCGACCCTCCGGGGTGCTAGAATTCGCGCGTTTTATCGCTTAATTATCCGGAGTTGTAAACCCCTTAAACATGACAACACTCACTTATTTGCAGGGTTACCCCGAAACACTGCTGACGCAGGTACAAACGCTGATTACGCAAAACCGACTGGGCGAGGTTTTACGCAAGCGCTACCCCGATACGCACGACATCACGACCGATAAAGCGCTCTATGTTTATACGCAGGATTTTAAAAATCAGTTTTTGCGTAACGCGCCGCAAATCAACAAAGTCGCTTATGACAGCAAAATCCACGTCCTGAAAAACGCATTAGGGCTGCATACCGCCGTGTCGCGCGTGCAGGGGGGTAAACTTAAAGCAAAAGCAGAAATCCGCGTCGCTACCGTTTTTCGCCAGGCGCCGGAAGCCTTTCTGCGGATGATTGTGGTGCATGAACTGGCGCACCTGAAAGAGAAAGAACACAACAAAGCGTTCTATCAATTATGTTGCCACATGGAACCTCAGTACCATCAGCTGGAATTTGATATGCGTTTGTGGCTTTTATGTAAAGACGAAGGGTGGCTTTGAGATGAGATTAAATAAAGCATCAACAACTAATAAATAATTCCAGTGATTTATTCTACATTTATTAATATGCGATCCCAGTCACTAATCGTGCAATGAATTTATCTTTAAAGACCCACATGAAATATGCGTAACTAACGGTAATACAAGTGCTTATTTAGAAATAACCTGCATTTTCACCCGCCAGAACACAAGCAGATAAACACCCGGAACGTTATTTATTTTGATTTTGAATCATATGATTCAACATTTGAATTTGACGCAGAGGCACAATAAAATCATTATGCAGAAATACTTTTACAGCTTGTTGTAGAAGTATTCTCGAAGCATTTAGATGATTGGTTTAATACATATTCGCACTCAGGCACATGAATCATTTGTCAGTGGATATGGACATAAACCCTTTACTCACCATGTATCCCTTGTGGGATACATGGTTTTTTTATGTCTGAACTTATTCAAGAGAGGCTTTAAGGCGGGCAACGGCTTTTCTCAGGTTTTCATCTGCCACTGACACGTAAGACATACGCAACGTCGACGCATCCGGGTTATCCGCATAGAAGAACTCGCCCGGCACATAGACCACGCCGTTTGCCAGCGTCTTTTTCAGCCAGTCAGTGGTGTTCTTTTGATACTTAAATTTAGCCCACAGGAACATCCCGCCCTGCGGACGGTGGAAGGTCAAATGCTCGCCTAACTCGCGTTCAATCTCTTCACATAACACCTGACATTTATCTTTATAAGAGGCACGGATAATTTTTAACTGATCTGGCAGGCGCCCCGTCTGCAAATAGTGATAAGCCAGCGACTGCGAGAGTGAACTGGTATGCAAATCCGTGGCCTGTTTCAGGGTCACAATCTGTTTCTTAATCCACTCCGGCGCGACAACCCAACCCACGCGCGCACCCGGTGCCAGGATTTTAGAGAACGTCGAGGTGTAAATAACGTTTTCGCTGTTATCGATCTCTTTTGCCCATGCGGTTAATGGCTTGAACAGTTTGTCAGTGAAATTAATTTCGCTATAAGGATCATCTTCGATAATGACAAAGTTATAGCGTTTGGACAGTTCAACCAGCTTTTTGCGACGCTCATCAGAAAGTGTGACTCCGCCGGGATTGCCGAAGGTCGGCACAATATAAACGGCTTTGATGGTGGTGGTTTTAACCAGCTCTTCCAGCTCATCAACCTTCATGCCTTCACCGTCTGTGCCCACAGACGCAAGCTGCGCTTCCGCCAGATGGAAGACCTGCAATGCGGCCAGGTAGGTGGGTCTTTCCACAACAATGACATCACCCGGGTTAATCAGTACGCGGGCGAGCATATCCAGAGACTGCTGAGAACCCGAGGTAATCACGACGTCGTCAGGGTGGCAGGTAATCAGACGCTGTTTCAGAAGCTGGCAGATCGCCTCACGCAAATCCGGGCTGCCTTCGCTCAGACCGTATTGAAAAGCATCTTTCCAGGAAACAGATAACACTTTATCCATCGCCATCTGGAGCCCTTCGCGATCGAAGAGATCAGGGTTAGGAATGCCCCCGCCAAGAGAGATAACCCCTTCCATTTTGCTGTGTTTTAATAATTCGCGGATGGCAGATGACTGCACGTTTTTGACTTTCTCGGAGATTCTCTCGTCTGACATTACCTTAACCTTTGTTTTGCCGTTCGTTCTTATTATGGTGCGATAGTTTTCATGCTAAGCAATTCCGTTATACAGCAATAAAAACAGGTCGTAAACGGAGCCGATTTATTTATACTATGCCAACATATATCTATTTATTAGTTTAATGTTCTACATATCGCGATAAATATTAATTAAATAGATATCTATAACGGGCAGCCGACCAGAATTTACTCTGGTAACGACTCAAGGTGCGGTGCTATCAAGAACCTATTATCCGCCGGGCAAGTGCGAATTACGATAAGCCACGGCGGGAAGGAGAATCGAGCTTCTTCACCACATTTTTAGCGTTTTGCTCTCGAGAATGCTCGAGAAGATATCCAGCACTTCGCTACGTTCCGGCATCTCTTTGGCGTGCCCCGTATGGTATTGAATCAGCCAGTAAATCATCATACTGAATATGCGCCGGGTTTTCATTTGTGGCGCGGTGATAATATCGGAGACGCGGGGTGACAGACGATTGGTCAGTTGCGGCAGAACGCCGGTCAGGCACTCCATTGAACAGTCCAGTAGCCGCGAGTAGTGCGTCTTAAAGCAACCCGACTGGGACTGCTTCATGTAGCGATAGAACAGATCCGCCTGAGCCAGATGCCTGTGTTCCGCAAACCAGGTCACCGTCAACTTCTCGAGCACATCCACGATTTGGTCCAACTCCTGATAAATGATTGCCTGATACATCGCTCGCTCCCGTCATGCTCAGGACGGAAGAAAAATACGCACCGCCAGACTGAGCATGTATCATGATGGTAGTGACACTATGCTATATCATGTTAAATTGTGCAATATTATGTTCAGTTGAGGATGTACTGTGATTGATTATGATGCATTGCCTGAGCAGCGGCAGTCCCTCATCCACCAGATGCTGATGGAAACCGGCAGGGTGATCGGCGCCGATGTCGCCCGTAAGCTGGGGGTTTCAGAGCATACGATCCGCCGGGATCTGCAGGAACTGGCAAGACAGGGATTGTGTAAAAAAGTCTATGGCGGTGCGGTCAGTCAATTTAAACAATCCGCCAGCTTCGAAACCCGAATGGCGCAAAATGTCCCGGAAAAATCCCACATAGCCAGAAAATGCGCCGAGCTTGTCCGCCCGGACAGCTGCGTGTTTATTGACGCAGGTTCCACCTATGTCGCGATGGTGGAATGCTTACCCGCCGATCTGGCGTTGACCATTGTCACCAACTCCCCGCAAATCGCGTCAGTGCTGAGTGGGCGTAGTAATATAGAGCTGATTTTGCTGGGTGGGAAAATCTATTCCCATACCGGTAGTACGCTGGGTTCAGAGCCGGTGAATCAAATCCGCGGGATGATTTTTGATCAGACGTTTATCGGTGTTTGCGGCCTCGATCCACAGGTGGGCATGACCGCGGTCTATTACGAAGATGCTTGTTTTAAAAAAGAAGTTCTGGCCCAGAGTAATGAAGTGGTGGCTGCAGTGACTGCCGACAAGGTCTCGCAGATTGCCCGCTACAAGGTCGTTGCCTGTGAAGATATCGATATCGTGGTGGTGAGCAGCGACGCCAATATCGATAACTTCCGCCACCTCAATATGCGAATTGAAGTGGCAGAAGAGTAAGGTGATGCTCGGTGTTGCAAGGTTTGGAACAGTTAGCATAATGTTGCAATGGTGCACGCTGTTCCCCCTCGCCGTTCCGGGGAGAGGATTAGGGTGAGAGGAAAAGCAGTCAATTTCCCACTACAGTACCGATCTTGCCACCTTCACCACGTTACCCACCGTAAAACCATACATCTCGAACAACTGTTCAGCAGGCGCTGACTCACCGAAAGTGGTCATGCCCACAATCGCGCCGTTCAGGCCCACGTATTTGAACCAGTAGTCGGCGATACCCGCTTCGATGGCAACACGCGCAGAAACGGCTTTCGGCAGTACGGATTCACGGTAAGCCGCATCCTGCTTGTCAAACGCATCGGTAGACGGCATGGACACCACGCGCG